>Ga0116187_1000157_pt1 | contig 83115 bp, 79 predicted proteins | sample AD_JPNNA6_MetaG_FD_89755 | JGI IMG/M metagenome (GOLD analysis project Ga0116187, IMG submission 89755) | Active sludge microbial communities of municipal wastewater-treating anaerobic digesters from Japan - AD_JPNNA6_MetaG | ecosystem: Engineered > Bioreactor > Anaerobic > Digestate | place... | reverse complement strand
TATTTATCAATTCGATTGATTTACGTCAACCGTATTTAATAATGAACCGATGATTTCGCCTTGCCTTTAAAGATACGATAAACAAAAATGGTATAGGCAACGACGATCGGCATTCCAACCAGCGCGATAACGCTCATCACCTTCAGTGTCTGCAAACTGGTGGAGCTGTTGTAAATGGTAATATTCAGTATCTGATCATTGCTGGCTTTAATGAGATTGGGAAAATGAACCACAGCTGCGATCAGCCAGAGTCCGATAAAAGCAAAAGATGATTCCCAGAAAGGAGCGGAATCATTTTTATGTTTAACGGAAAAGAAAATTGCCGAAAGCCACAGCAGAGTAAACAAAACCGCCAGATAGAACATCCAGTTTGTGAAGATATCGTCAAAGGTAAAGACAATGGTGACAAAATAAAGAAGGGCGGTTATAAGGTTGATCACTGTTAAAAAATTGACGACACGAAAAGCCCTCTCCTGCAACGCTCCTTCCGTTTTCATTACAGCGTAGGTAGCGCCCTGCAACAGAACAGCGGCAAAACCGGTCATGCCGAATATTAACGGTACCGGACGGAGCAGTGTGAAAAAGTTTCCGGTATATTCCATCTGATTATCCAGCGGCACGCCGTAAATAACATTGCCCAGCGCCACGCCGAATAATAAAGCCGCCAATGAGCTGCCCGCAATAAAAGCCTTTTCCCAAATCAAAGCCCGCGCTTCATCATAAGCACGAAACTCCATCGAAACAGCCCGGAAAATCAGAGCGAACAGTACGAGCATCATCGCAATGTAAAATCCGGAAAACGCCGTCGCATAGGCATGAGGGAACGCGGCAAACAACGCGCCGCCGCCGGTAATCAGCCAGACTTCATTGCCATCCCAGACGGGACCGATGGAATTGATCAAGATGTCCTTCTCCTCCTTGTTCTTACCGAGAAAAGGAAGAAGGGCCCCGATACCAAGATCAAATCCGTCCAGAAGGGAATAACCTACAAAAAGTATTAAAATAAGAAAAAACCAGAGAGTCTGATAATTCTGTATGTATTCCATTTATGCCTCCAGAATAATTTCTTTTCTTTTTCCTGTCATTATGCTGCCGGACCTTTTTGAACAATTTTCAGAAATATTTTAATAAACATAACTGCCAGAAGAAGATAAATCAGAAAAAACAGAATCAGGCTGAACGTTATTTCTCCCGCCGAGACTACCACTGACGCGGCATGGAATGTCTTCATTAATTTATAAATAATCCACGGCTGGCGTCCCACTTCCGCCGCTATCCATCCCGTTTCATGAGCAATATGCGGCAGGGGAATCAGGAAAGGCAAAATAAACAGATACGGCTTGTTCTCGTAAAGTTCGCCTTTCCAGAGCAGATAAGCTCCCAGCAGTCCCAGAGCAATCATGGCAACTCCGGCACCCACCATCATGTGATAAGTCTGAAACACAAAGTTCACCGGCGGCCAGTCTGCTTTCGGATAATCGTTTAATCCTTTTATTTCGGAATTCCAGTCGAAGTTGTAGAGAAAGCTCAATCCTTTTGGAATATATATGCCATAGGTCTTCTGGTTCTGTTCATCAACATAACCCAGAGCATAAATGGGAGCGCCCTTGGTTGTATTAAAATGCCCTTCCATGGCCGCGGCCTTTTCCGGTTGCATGTTGATGACTTTTACCGCATGCGCATGCCCCGCTCCCAGTTGCAGAAGTGGCGTGATCGCAAAAAGAATAATGCCGATTTTGAGCATCATTTTGGCTGTTTCACCGTGAAGACCTTTTCTGACATAATACCCGGCAATGCCGGCCAGCATGACCGCGCTCGTCACCCATGAAGCAATGATCGTGTGAACATACCTGACGACCGTTGAGGGATTGAAAACGGCATCGCCAAAATTCCCCAGAATAATTTTGCCCGCTTCATTGATGGTGTATCCGGCGGGAGTCTGCATCCAGGAATTGGCAACAACGATCCAGAAAGCGGAAAGATGTCCGCCGATAAACACCAACAGAGCGGACAGCCAGTAAACGCCTCGAGAAACTCTGTTGCGGCCGAAAAGAAGCACGCCGAGAAAGACTGATTCCAGAAAGAAGGCGATGACCCCTTCAGCAGCCAGGATCGGCCCGAAAATATCTCCCACTGCGCGTGAATAACCTGACCAGTTCGTACCGAAAGAAAATTCCATGACAATTCCTGTTGCCGCGCCGACCACAAAAATCAGTCCCAGCAGCTTCACCAGAAAATCCGTTATCCTTTTGTAAGTCTCGTCTTTTTTAATCAGATAAAGCGTTTCGGATATCAGGATGATCAGGGCTGTCCCCAGCGTCATGGCCGGGAAGAGAAAATGAAAACATATGGTAAAGGCGAACTGAAGACGGGCAAGCAGTAATGCGCTCATAAACACCTCCTGATGAAGGTTTAATTTAATGATATCAGTAAAATTTGCGCTAAGGTTAGCTAATTGCCGGTAACTTTTCAACAACTTATTTTTTTCTGTTATTTAGGCAACGAATATATTATCATTTGTTCCTAAAAATCACCGATTAAATTTTCAAGGAGGTCTGTTATGAAAAAAAACACCGGAACTGCCCCATTGCTTTGTATCGTTTCTTTTTTTGTTTTTTTGATTTGTCTTTCCGCTCCTCAAATCTCTTATGCCGACGCGCCCAAGGATGTAACCATCAAATATGATGCCGATTCACTAACTCTTTCAGTTTCCATCACGCACAAATCTTTGTTTGTCGGCATGCATCACATTAAAACCGTCGAGATAAAGAAAAACAACGCCGTTGTCAGCACAACCAATTATCAAACGCAACCCAAAGAAGTGCCTTTTACCTACACATACAAGGTAGAAGCCGCCAAGGGTGATAAACTGGACGTGACCGCTACTTGCAGTCTATCCGGAAGCAAAACCGCCACAACGACAGTCGCCAATGCAGGAAAATAAATTTGACCTATCTGTGACCGGCGGAACATTAATAACCATGTCCGCCGGAATGGAGATTATCAAAGATGGTTTTGTCGGCATTAAAGACGGCGTGATCGTTGCGGTTGGAGGCAAGACGGAAGTTAGCCGCTCCGCTGATCAAGCAAGGGAAATCATCGATGCTTCCGGATGCGTTATCATGCCCGGCCTTGTCAACACGCACACTCATCTGCCGATGGTTTGCTTTCGCGGCATGGCTGATGACCTGCCTTTAACGGAATGGCTGACTAAAAATATCTGGCCGGCGGAGAGACGTTTCGTCAATAAAAAAATGGTTTATGATGGCGCGATGCTGGCTATGGCGGAAATGATTCTCTCCGGCACAACGACATTCTGTGACGGCTATTTTTTTGAAGACAGCATCGCCGAGGCAGTCCATGCAGCCGGTATGCGTGCCGTTGTCGGACAGGGATTTGCCGATTTCATTATGCAGGATGAGAAGACCGCCGCAAAGACAATGGCTGCTGCTCAGTCTTTTCTGGATAAATGGCTGCCCCGGGCTCCGCTGATTACACCGGCTTATTTCTGCCATTCCCCCTATACCTGTTCCCCGGAGACACTTGTCCGTGTCAAGAAAGCTTCCCGCGACGCAGGAATTCTGTATCTGATACACCTGCTGGAAAACAAAGACGAAACAGAGGTTATTCTGCAACGCTACGGAAAGGAACCGGTGCAGCATTTGCGAAAATTGGATTTGCTTGATGAAAAGACAGTCGCGGTGCACTGCAACTGGCTGACAACCCAGGATATGGACGTCTTCGCCGATTACGGGGTGAAGGTTTCACACAATCCGGAAAGTTCCATGAAACTGGCGGCGGGCGTCGCGCCTGTTCCCGCAATGCTGCAAAAAGGAATACCGGTCGGACTTGGAACGGATGGATGCGCCAGTAACAACGATCTGGATATGTTTCGGGAAATGGACACAACGGCAAAGGTGCATAAAGTAATGTCCCTCGATCCTACCGTCATGAACGCGGAAACCGTGTGCCACATGGCCACCATGGGCGGAGCGAAGGTGCTGGGTATGGATCAATGGATTGGCTCTATCGAAACAGGAAAAAAAGCGGACATCATCATCCTGGATATGAATCAACCACACCTGACCCCCCTGTATAATTATTATTCACAACTGGTTTACGCGGCGCGCGGCGCGGACGTCAAAACCAGTATCATCAACGGCCGGATGGTGATGAAAGACCGTCGCCTGTTAACCATCGATATGGATATGGCGATGAAGAAGGCACGCTCCATTGCGGCACAGGTTCTGAACCGTTCTCTTCAGTAATATAAAGAAAACAAAAACTGACTCCATGATTCGCCGATCCAAATATCCTGTTCCGCCAAAGTGATAATGTCCTAACATTATTGATGACTACATTTTTTCTTCTAACAGCACATTTCTATTTTGGTAAAAATAGGACATTCCTAAATTGGCTGGATAGTTGAAGAGTTTTTCTTGACATAACATAAGGCGTTTCCTATACTCCGCCCCACAAAAACAACTCGACCCATAAAACAGATAAAATCGCTCCGGATTGCCCCGGCCATGGAATGGGTTTCTCCGACGCGATTAAAAATTAATTGAGGAGGTTTCTGATGTACAAAAGAATAGGATTACTGGTTTTAGTTTCATTGTTTGTTTTTGCAGCTTCCATCCAGGCCAAAACCATTGGCGGTATTAACATGGAAGACACCTTAAAGGCGGGTGATACCACATTGATACTGAACGGCGCGGGCATCAGGGAAAAATTCTTTAAAGATATCTATGTGGCCGGACTCTATCTGAAAGAAAAAAGCAGCGATTATAAAAAAATCATGGAACAGGACGAAAGTATGGCCATCAAAATCAAGATTGTTTCGAGCCTGATTACCTCCGACCTATTCAAGGAAGCCTGTGAGCAAGGTTTTGAAAGAACAACCAATGGAAATACGAAGCCGCTGAGATCTAAAATCAATCTTGCCTACACCGCTTTTTCCGGAAAATTCAGCGTGGGCGATGTCTTTGACCTCGTCTATGTCAAAGGTGTCGGGACAAGCTTTTACAAAAATGGAAAGTTAATTACCAATGTGGACGGGCTTGATTTTAAGGCTGCCCTATTCGGCATCTGGATTATCGATAAACCTTCACACAAGAATGAAAAACTGCGCAAAGGCATGCTTGGGTTGCTTTAAATTAATTTTAACCCTATGAAAGATGCCGGACGAGAGAAGCTTCCGGCATCTTTTTTTTCTTGAGAAAAATTTATTTCTTACTTTAGAGAAGTATCGTCATGAGGCCCCATCCCCGCTCTACAATCCATCGCTTCTGCCGGATACGGTTTTAAAATGGATTTAAGATTGGCAGCATCCGCAGCATCACTTTCCAGCCAGGTTTTTTCCTGTTCCGGAGATAAGATAACGGGCATGCGGTCATGCACCGGCGCAATCAATTCGTTGGCGGCTGTGGTAATGATGGTGCATGTGCTGATTTCCTTTTTATCCGGCGACAACCATGTTTCATAAAGTCCCGCAAAGCCGAAAGGCCGTCCTGACTTCAAATAATAATACAGCGGCATTTTCCTGTTACCTTCCTTCTTCCATTCGTAAAAACCATCGGCAATAATCAGGCATCGCCTTTTTTTGAAGGCATCACGGAAACTTGGTTTTTTATCCACCGTCTCGGCGCGGGCATTGAACATTTTTTCAGTCATTGACGGATCTTTGAACCAGGAAGGAATCAATCCCCATCGGAAACAGACCAATAGATTCTTGTTGCCATGATGGATGATCGCGGGTATGGGCTGGCTGGGTGCGATGTTCCAACTGGGCTGGTATTGGCAGAAGACCTCATGAACATTGAAATTCTTCTGAATAGTTTTTAAATCAGTGACCAGCACAAATCGTCCGCACATATTGTTGTCCTTTAATTTCGTCACACCGGTGTAAACCGGTATCCAGTTATTTGAAATTATACCAGATTTCTGCGGAAATTAAATTTATCTTGACAATAGGACGTTCGTCCTATATACTATCATTAATGAAAAAAAGAATGGACATCAATGCGGTAGAACAAAAATTTGCCTCGTTCTTCAGGGAACAGAGACGAATGCCCACCTATTCGGAAATGCTTCCCCTTTTGGGGGTTAAGGCGAAAAGCGCCGCCGAATACTGGACTAAAAAGCTGCTGGAAAAAGGCGTCCTGGAAAAAGACGCCAAAGGCTTCTTAAAACCGACGCGTTTGTCTCTGCATCTTCCTTTTGTGGGCAACGTAGCAGCGGGGTTCCCTTCGCCTGCCGAAGAAGAACTGCGCGATAACATTTCTTTCGACGATTATCTTGTCAACAACCGGGCATCGTCTTTTGTTCTCTCCGTGACCGGCGATTCCATGATTGGCGAAGGCATCAAGGAAAAAGATCTGGTGATTGTGGAGCGGGGCCGGGAACCCAAAAACGGCGATATCATTCTGGCGGAAGTGGACGGCCACTGGACCATGAAATATTTCCGCAAGAAAGGGAAAAAGATAACGCTGGAGGCGGCCAACCCGAAGTATCCGCCGATTACCCCGCAGGAAGAGTTGCGCATCGCCGGCGTAATTACGGCGGTGGTAAGAAAGTATCATAAATAAGAATACCTTTTGTCATTCCGGGCAAGCGAAGCGTGACCCGGCTATAGTACCCTTTAGGGTGCATCCAGGAGGACCTGTTAATAGGCACAGTTATTAACAGCCAAGCCAAAAAGACCTGGCTGAACGGGAGGAAGATTGAAAATGATTCAGCCTGAAATTAATCATTCAACGTCTTTTAAAGAAAAGCCTGCGGCGGCAACTCCTCCGGCGATAAGAGTTGTTATCCAAGAAGGACTTGACAGATATGCATAGATAATGCATATCTAGGCATACTAATTGTATGAGGTGAAGCTATGAGAACAACTTTGAATATCGAAGATAACTTGATAAACAAGGCATCAAAAATGACTGGAATCAAGGAAAAAACCGCCCTCGTTAAGCTCGGGCTTGAGGCGCTTATCGCCAGGGAAAGTGGTAAGAGGCTTGCACGACTCGGTGGGACTCAAAAACATTTGGAAGCAATACCAAGAAGAAAGGGCGCATTATAAGAAATGGTTCTTGTGGATACATCGGTTTGGGTTTCCCATTTTAGGGATGGAAATGATGAACTTGCAAACCTGCTCAATGATGGAAAAGTTCTATGCCACCCATTGATTGTAGGAGAACTTGCCTGCGGGAATTTTAAGGACAGATCCGTGATCCTTTCTTTCTTGCAATTGTTGCCGATGAGCATTGAAGCCGAACATGACGAAGTATTGTCCTTTATAGAGGATCACCGTTTAATGGGAAAAGGGATGGGCTATGTGGATGCCCATCTTATTACATCCGCTGTGTTGACGGGCGTACCTATCTGGACATTAGATAAGAAACTGGCTCAAACTGCGTATAGCATGCATAAAAATTACCTGAAAAATAGATAACAAAAGCAATATAGCCGATCACCGTTTCGCCGTTCCGGCTTAGCTTTTCGTTGGTTAAAAAACAAGGACTGGATATGGCTTTTAGCGAGATAGAACTGAAGAGAATCGAGATAGAGGTGGGCGGCTTTTGTGAAAAGCGAAGTCCTGTTGAAATTCGTGATCAATTGAGTTTCCAATATCGTATTAAAGCACACGATGTCATAATTTATACCCGCCGTCCGCGATGGGATAATCCTCAAAAATGGATTGATAGTGATATGGCAAAAATAAAATACGTACGCACTGCTAATATGTGGCAGTTATTTTGGCAGCGGGCGAATGGGAAATGGGTTACCTATGAACCATTGCCATACAGCAAAAATCTTAAATCTATCATTAAAGAGATTGAAGCAGATCAATACGGGTGCTTCTTTGGTTAAAAAAAACACATAAACAGCCGCATCTCCGTTCGGTCATTGAAGTTTTTCCGGATTTTTCAAAATTATTTACATTTTTTTAATTTTTATGTCTCAGCAATTATTCAGTTTTTCTTCCTGGCCGCGGGCGATTGTGCACATTGACGGCGACGCTTTTTTCACGTCCTGCGAGGAAGCCATTCATCCCGAACTCAGAGGTAAGCCGCTGATCACAGGAGGCGAACGCGGTATTGTCGCCTGCGCCAGCTACCCGGCCAAGAAACTGGGGATCAAGCGCGGCGTGCCTCTTCATGAAGCACGTAAAATCTGTCCGGGACTGATTGTTCTGCCCTCCGATTACGAAACCTACAGTTTATTTTCCCGGCGGATGTTTGACATTATGCGACGTTTTACACCCGATGTAGAAGAATACTCCATTGATGAAGCGTTCGCCGATATTACCGGCATGCGCCGCGCCCTGCATTCATCTTATGAAGAGATTGTTCTGAAGATGAAAAAGGAAATTGAACGGGAACTGGGTATCACCGTTTCTGTCGGGCTGAGCATCACCAAAGTGCTGGCCAAGGTGGCCTCCAAACATCAAAAGCCGTCCGGCGTGACCATCATTAAGGGCCGGGACATTGCCTCCTATCTTGGCAATCTTCCCGTGGAAAAAATCTGGGGTATCGGCAATGCCACCACCAATTATCTGGCAAAGATGGGCATCCGCTACGCGCTGGAGTTTGCGCAACTGCCGGAAGAAAAAATAAGGAAAAAATTTACCAAGCCTAGCTGGGAAATCTGGCAGGAGCTGCGCGGGGTTTCGGTTTATCCGGTAACCGCTGAAGAAAAAAGTTCCTATGCTTCCATCAGCAAAACCAAAACTTTCGCGCCGCCGACGTCTAATGCCGAATACCTATTTGCTCATCTCATGCGCAACATGGAATCGGCGTGCATCAAGGCCCGGCGTTATTCCCTGGCACCAAAGAAAATAATTGTTTTTCTCAAAAAGAACGATTTCAACACCGTCGGCAGTGAAGCAAAACTTTCGCGTCCCTGTGCCTTCCCCATGGAGTTTTCAGGGGTCATCCGCGAGCTTTTTGATTCCTGCTATTCACCGCAGGATATTTACCGCGCCACCGGCGTTATTCTTTGCGATCTGGAGCCGGATGATCAGGTGCAATATTCTCTTTTTGATAATCCGGCGCAGGCGGAAAAGATAAGAGAGATTTACAATGCCGCCGATAAATTAGCACAAAAGTTCGGCAAACACACTTTGCATCTGGGCAGTTCTCATTTGATTGATAAACTGGGAAAGGGTCGCCGGGGCAACCCCACTGTTCGGGAGCAAACCGAGCTCTACGGTGAGACAAGCCGCCGTCATCTGGGCTTGCCTTTGTTACATATCAAAACATAGATGCATCAACGTCATTCACCGTTAAAGGGAGACTTCTGTTTTGCATGATCTTGTGCCGTCAGGAATCCTTCAGTTCATACTGGTAATAAATATAGTCGTCGCCTTTTTCAAAGCTTTTAACCTTGGTCTCAACGGATTTCTTTCCGAAAATTTTAATGGCCTTCTGCAAGAATCCCATGACGAGATATTCGAAGTAAACATGCTTGATGGGAATGCCGGTTATCTTGAGATGAGCAACATTGTTTTCTAAACGTGCTTCCAAGGCACCTCCATCAAAATAAGTTGACCATAGTTTAGGCATCCCCGCCTCGATAAACTGTTTTATATCTTTTGTAAGCAGATAAGAGTTGTACGGGCCTCCCGGCAATAAGGCAAATTTGGCGGCTATCTTGCCAAACATCAGGTAATTCTTATTATCGTTGTTGAAAAACTCTTTAATCAGCGCATCCAGAAAAATAAGATGCTTTTCAATCGGAATGGCCGTGACAGACATGATGACCTGGCCGAAATATTTTTCTTTTGCCGCCAGTTTGGCCATAAAGGCATTCCATCGTTCTTCGCCAAAAGCCGCGATAATCGTAACCTTTCCCGTAACAAAAGCGGTTCCTTTTACGTTCATGTTTTTTTCTCCCGAATTGTTTTTTATAATAAATAATATAATATATTGTGAGGATGAATATGCAAGCATTAAATTCAGCATTAAATTCATTGCTTTCAAAATATCCGTAAAGTTTTATTCCGATTAATAGAAGCGTTGAACGGAAAAAAATATTATAGCAATATTATTCCTCAAAGGGGGAATTCTTCCGCCCCCCCATGAGGAATTTTCTCCGCCTTTTACTTAATATTCCATCAACAGCCAGACGAAAACCGTCATGATGAAATCCTGAAAACTATTATTACTTTTACTTCACGAGCGTTGGATGTCACCGGGAAACGCCATTTATTTACCCGATCGATCAGGCACTGATGCAATCCGGCATCCTTCAAATCACCGGCCGCTATATCCGCTTTCTTGACAGTGCCGTCGGCATTGATGGTCAAATTGATTTTGACTGACCCGGAAAGTTTTTTACCGGTAAAACACTTTTCCAGTTCACCTTGATGCGCTTGCGCAATTTTCAGAACTTCATTTTTTGTCAATCCTTTATCCACAACAGAAACAGCGAATCTAGTGTCAAGGGCTTCATCTTTGTTTTGAGAAGCCTGAGCCTCCATCATGGCGATTTTATTTTCGTTGGCTCTCGCACTCATGCTTTTATACATTGCGGGAGCAGACGCGTAATGGGCGTTGCTTCCCACCGCGTAATGAGAAACGCCTTCCGGCAAAGGCAAGGGTTGCTGAACAGTCGTCCACTTGCCATTCACATTGCGCACTTCATTATCGATCGCCACAAATGATGTATAAGCCGTCAGCAGGTTATATTGAAGCCCCAGATCTGTAACTTCCTTCACGCGTTTTTCGTCGTTGCGCAGTTTGTTGTAATCGGACAGGATGGTGATGCGATGACGCGCCCAGAGATATTTTAGCGCTTCGTTATTTTTCGCAGGCTGATAATCTTCAACATATAATCTTTGCGAATAACGGCCGGCTCCGGAAAAACCTGTTAATTTTATCGTGCCTTTCCGTTCACCACGCCATTTGCCAAAAACCAGAACCGGCCTGTCAGACAAAACATCAGGAACGGTCGGCGGCTCCACATCATAGGCGTTAAATCCATCAAACGTCACCCTTACCTGAGTCAATACGGGCGATTGAATCAGCTTGCGGAATTTTTCCGCCTGAATCTGCGCCACATCCGGTTTGGTGACAATGAAGGGTTCTCCCGAACCGACGTGCGCCATCCCTTCAATGATGTGACGATTGACGCCGGAACCGATCCCGAAAGCAAACATATTGGCCTCACCCAGATTACGGCGAATCAAATCAAACGCTTCTTCTTCCACGGACACATAACCGTCAGTGACGATGACAACAGAGCGGGAAAAGTTTTTTAGCTTTTTGAGTGAAAGAGCGCGTTTCAGTGCTGGCAGCAGTTCCGTGCCGCCTCCGCCGTTCTGGTTTTCAATAACAGCGATCGCTTTCCGGATATTTTCCTGAGTTGCCGGCAGGGATGTCTCCGCCATCAGCGTCGAACCTCCGGAAAAGAGCAGAACGTTGAATTTATCAGTCGGACGCAGATTGCCGATCAGATGGGATAATAACCTTTTGGAAATATCCAGCGGGAAACCGTGCATCGATCCGGAAACATCCACGATAAAAATATACTCACGGCCGGGTATTTCGGCTTTGGTGACTCTCAGGGGCGGCTGCATCATCAGGACAAAGAAATTTTCTTTGCCATTGGACGACAGAATCAGTCCGGTCTGGATTTTGTCACCGTCCAGCCGGTAACGCAGGATGTAATCCCGATTGCCGCCGTGTTTTTCGGATTGGTTCAGCGATACGTTGACGCGCTCAGCGCTCTCATAAACCGCATTGATTTTATGGGAAGAACAATTCAGGTCTTTGATCGGCGTACCGGCATGAATCGCTACCTGAATATCAAAGGTTGTTTTGGATAATTCATCCTGACGCAAATACGGATTTTCCACCCACCGTTCGGAAGGAGCAGACCCGGCTGCCTTCTGGTTCGAATAACGCGGCCCCACAATAGCAGGATAAACAAATTCATAGATTTTATCCGTAGGAACCAGCAGTTCCGTATATTTGAGTTCAACTCTGATTTCATCTCCCGGCATGATGTTGGCAACATTCATTTGAAAAACATTGGGACGCTGCTGTTCCAGCAGTGAAGCGTTTTTGCCCGCGTCACGAGCCTGTTCGTATTCCTTTCTTGCTTCATCGCTTTTTTTGATTTTGGCCTCAATCACCCTTTTGCCGATGGTCATTTTCATGCCGTAAACGGCGGCACGCGTCGAAGCGGGGAAAACATAAACGGCTTCTATGGGCTTCTTCCCTTCATTCTTGTAGATCTGCGTAACCAGAACGTCCGCAATGACACCGGAAATATGCACGGATGCTGCTGTGGATTTCAACGGTAATCTGTCCGTCGCCGGATCCCTGCTGTTGACGAAAAAATAAGGGGACAGGGTCCTGTCCTCAGATTCTGTCGGTTGAGCCGGTACCTCCATTGCCGAAAAAATGAATAATACTGACACGATTAATATCAATTTCCTCTGAATCTTCTTCATAATGAACCTCCTTTAAATTGAATCGTTTGGTATCGATTTTGAAAGTTAGACAAAAGAAGCGGGAAAAAAGTTCCCGTTATTTTTTATGAGACTCAAATCTTACAAAGGATATTGCTTATCAAAAACTTTCCGGTGTGCTAGAAGAAATCATGTCTTGGTGGAAAGAAAAAAGTAAAATTCTGATTGCCTGTCCGAAAGGTGTCTCACCTTATTTAAAGCAGGAAATCGAGGCGTTACAATTTCCTGTTTTAAACGAATGGGACACAGCAATTCAAACGGAGGGAACCCTTCAGGACACCATGATGCTGAATTTGCATCTACGCACGGCCCAACGGGTCCTCTACCAACTGGAAACATTCATCGTTCAAACGCCGGAGATGCTTTATAAAAAAATAAACGCCATTCCGTGGGAAAACATCCTGCACACATCCGGCCGGGCAGCTTATCTCTGCGTCACATCGGTTGCCGATCATCCGCTGATCACCGATTCGCGCTTCGTGAACGTCAAGGTCAAGGACGCCATTGTCGATCGGGTGCGTGATCAATGCGGCAGCAGGCCTGATTCCGGTCCGGATAAGGATAAAGCCGTCATTCATGTTTACTGGAAAAATAACCGGGCTGATGTTTATCTGGACACGTCGGGAGAAAGATTGTCATTGCGCGGTTATCGCAAAATTCCCCTTTACGCGCCGATGCAGGAAACCCTGGCAGCTTCGGTGATTATGGCCACAGGATGGAAGGGTGAAACAAATTTTGTCAATCCCATGTGTGGCAGCGGCACGCTGGCCATTGAAGCCGCTTTGATGGCTCTGAACCGGGCACCGGGTTTATCACGCAATAATTACGGATTTATGTATATCAAAGATTTTCCCGAACATAGCTGGCAGGACCTGCGCAGACAGGCCAGAAACAACGCTTATAAAAAGCCATCGGGAAGAATCATCGCCACGGACATTCATCAGCAGGCGATAGACGCGACAAAGCAAAACGCGCAGACCGCCGGGGTTGATCATTGGATTGAATTGAAGCTCTGCCCGTTTGAAAAAACGCTTGTGCCGGACGGCGGCGGAATCATGATTTTAAATCCGCCCTACGGTGAGCGGATGATTGCTGATCATGCAAGGCCACCGGCAAGAGACTTTCGCAAAGATAAAGAAACATTTGCCGGTGGCCGCAAAATCATTCTGCGTAAATCATCGAGTATGCAGAAAGAGGATGGTCAGCAGAGGAACAGAGAAATAAAAAAACTGGCAACCATGTATCAGAACATCGGGGATTTTTTTAAAAGAACCGCTAACGGATACAGCGGTTATATATTTGCAGGAAATCTGGATTTGATCAAGAAAGTCGGTTTAAGAACAAAAAGGCGCCTCACTTTCTTCAACGGCGAAATCGAATGCCGTCTTCTTGAATATGAGCTCTACACGGGAAGTTTTAAGCACAAAGACGATATCCGGCAGGAACCTGATAAAATAGAACGATAATTTATTTTGAATATTTTTCATAAATTGATATAGGGAAACATCAAATTTATAAAACACTCATAAATTAGCTTAACAGGGGAAACGAAGATGCGAATCGTTAAGGTCGTTCTTTTTTTTGTTATTGTCTGTATCGCAGCCAATATCGGGTTTCTTTATCTGGCTCCGGAAAAATTTACGGAGTTTGCCATAAACATGGAACGCAAACGTTCCGGTCTTGAGCGCAAGGAAATAAATCTTCCCGGTAATCTTCAATATGTTTATCTGGAAGGCGGCAAAGGTGAACCGCTGATGCTGCTGCACGGGTTCGGTGCCAATAAAGACAATTTTACGCGGGTTGCCCGGTTTCTGACCCCTCATTACAGGGTTATTATACCGGACCATATCGGCTTTGGTGAATCGAGTCATCCCCAAGATGCCGACTACAGTGCGGGAGCGCAGGCAACCAGGGTCAAGACCCTGGCAAAAGCTTTGGGCATCACAAAATTGCACCTAGGCGGAAGCTCCATGGGCGGTTATATTTCGATGATGTACGCTGCTCTGTATCCTGAAGATGTAAAAAGCCTGTGGTTGCTTGATCCGGGCGGAATCTGGAGCGCCCCTCCCAGTGAACTGCGCGAGATTTTGGTCAAAACCGGAAAAAATCCTCTTATGGCCCAAAATGAAGATGAATTCGCGAAAATTTTCGCTTTCGTCATGGCCGAACCGCCTTTCATTCCAAGGCCAATACTGAACGTCATGGCGCAGGAACGCATTCTGAATTATGATTTGGAAAAAAGAATCTTTAAAGAGATATCAACCGGGTCGGCTGAGCATTACGTAACCGGCCTCAAGACACCGACCTTGATTGTATTTGGTCAAAAGGATCTCGTCATTCATCCGGACACCGCGAATATACTGCATAAACTGATGCCGAACTCTGAGGTTATGATCATGAAAGGTCTGGGACATCTCCCGATGATTGAAAATCCCCGTCAATCAGCCCAGGATTATTTAGGATTCAGGAACAAACTGGACAAGACGCAATAATTAAAAGGGAGACATTATTATTTTTAAATCATTTGACGACTTTCTCAATAAATTTGGCCTTTGTTTTTTATTCCTGCTGATTTCTATCATCATCTTTTTTGTATTCCAAGATTTTATTCTTTTGAAAAAAATCTACCTCTTTAAGGATATCGGCAGCGATTCGATCAATGAACGTTATCCGTTATACTACAGCCTAGCCGATTATATTGTAAAAGAGGGGTTCCCCAAATGGTCTTTTAATCAAGGAATGGGACAAAATATTTTTCCTTTAGGCTTAGATCCTACTTTATTTTTTATATTAGTTCTGGGCAAGAATAAGGTGTATTATACGATTTTCTTCGCCGAACTATTGAAAATATTTTTTGCAGGATTATTTTTTTATTTTTTTCTAAAAAAGATAAATATATCCAAATATACTTCAGTAATCGGTAGCATCTTATATTCTTTCAGCGGATACATTATTTTAGGCGGTCAATGGGGTCTTTTTTCAACCTCAGCAGTTTATGTTGCATTATTACTTTATGCCTTTGAGAAACTTTATCAGGATGATAATTGGATATTATTTCCGATTTCTATCTTTCTAATCGCTTCTTTCCAACCATTCTATTTATATCTGATCTGTTTGTTTTTGCTAATTTACATTATTTTCCGATTATTAGAAACAAACGAAAGAGAAGTGTCAAAAATATTCAGATTATTCGTAAGACTTTTTTTGCTGGGAATAATAGGCATAGCGATGAGTTCGTTCTTTCTAATTAATGGTTTGCAACTAATGCTTCAAAGCCCCCGGGGCAGTGGTGAATCATCGTATTTCTCTTATTTGCTTTCGAAACCATTCTGGGCACTGGAAGGAACGGACTGGGGAAAAACACATTATCTGACCGCACTGATGAGATTCTTCTCCTCTGACATGCTTGGTACAGGCAATTATTTTCAAGGGTGGCGGAACTATCTTGAAGCGCCATTATTTTACTGCGGATTGATTTCCCTGGTTTTATTACCGCACTTTTTGAATTTTGCTGACAAGAAAAAAAAGATTATTTATTTTGCTTTTATTCTCGTCTTCATTGTGCCTGTTATTTTCCCTTTTTTCCGCTACGCATTCTGGCTTTTCACAGGAAATTATTACCGGATATTTTCTCTTTTCGTGGCTTTATCCATGCTTCTGATTGCACTTAAAAGCATGGATCATATTGACTCAACATCGAATGCCAGCTTCAAAATAACGTTGGCAACCTTTCTATTTTTAGTCTTTCTGCTTTACTATCCTTACGACAATGCAAAAATAATCCATCATCACATTAGGAATATCGTCGCATTATTGATCTTGACTTATTCCGTCCTCATTTATCTTCTGCAGTTCAAAAGAATCAAAAATTATGTAAAAATTACATTATTATTTATTATTGCAATAGAATTAATTTACTTTTCCGGCATCACGGTGAATAAAAGGCCGGTGATGTCCCACAAAGAAACCACCATGAAGGTTGGGTACAATGATTATACAGTTAATGCCGTATATTTTTTGAAGCAAAAAGATAAAACATTTTTCAGGATAAACAAGGACTATTCGTCCGGATTGGCAATGCATAAAAGCGACAACGACGCAAACGCCCAGGATTTTTATGGAACGCCCTCCTATCATGGTTTTAATCAAATAAATTACATTAAATTCCTTAAAGAATTGGAAATAATTGAAAGTACTTATGAAGTAAACACACGTTGGCACAGAGGCCTTGTCCATTGGCCATTGCTTCACAGTTTTGCCAGCATTAAATATGCTTTAAGCAAAGAAAAGTTTCCGTCTCTGCTGAAATTCGGTTACTTCCCTGTGGCGACCTTCGGGAATATCAATATATTTCAGAACAAATTTACATTACCCTTGGGATTTTCATACGAAAAATACATATCGTTAAAAGATTTTAAAACTCTGTCACAAGACCGGAAAATACTTGCCTTATATAAAGCTGCCGTTATTGATGATTCCATCGATGACAAAATCAAAAAACTGAAGAAATTGGATATCAAAGAAATACCGTCAGATTTCTCATTAAAGGAATATGCGCGCGACATAGAACTCTTAAAAAAAGTTTCGTTCGTCATCATCAAACACGGGCAGAATAACATTCAGGGACAAATCAATACCGATAAAGATAAAATATTGTTTTTTTCGATTCCCTTGGACAAAGGATGGAACATAAAAGTTGATGGTGAACGCGTAAACACCATGATGGTCAACATTGGTTTTATCGGAATCCCAATTAATAAAGGTGTGCATCAAATAGAGCTGTCGTACACTCCTGTGTATTATTACACCGGAGCTTACCTGTCGTTGATTTCCTTCTTTTTATTTATGTGTCTGATTATTTTTAAGCAATTGAAATATCGAAAGGAGAAACTGTCTTTACCAGATCAATAAATGGTGGGCGATGTGAGATTCGAACTCACGGCACCTGGCTTCGGAGGCCAGTACTCTATCCAACTGAGCTAATCGCCCTTTCCAATAACCAATCATTAATTCTATAATCAATTTGAAACATGATAAAAAAGGACAATCGTGAAATTGTCCTTTTTTATCAAGACAGCTTTATTTTTTATTCTTCCTCTTTCTTGGCAGCTTTTTTCTTCGGGGCTGCTTCATCTCCTGCTGCTGATTGTTTTTTAGCTTTCTTAGGTTTGGCTTCTCCAGTGTCAGTTGCTTTTGAAGATGCCTCGTCTTTCGCAGCCGATTGTTTCTTCTTCGGTTTCGGCTCGTCCTGTTTTTCTTCCGAACCCGATTCTTCCTCTTTCTTCTCCAGATCAGCCAGTTTCTGTGCTTTCGCCTTTGCCAATTCTTCTTTCTTCTGAATAAATTTATCGAATACCGCGATTCTTACCCGGGTCTGCTTGATCTTTGATTTCAGACTTTTCACAAGAGCGTCATTCTGGGCTTTTTCCTTGCTGATTCCTTTCTTCTCCAGTTGCTCTAACCGCAGGGCCAGCTTTTTTTCAAACACGCGGAGCTGTTCCATTCTTACATCTTTACTTTTTGAAGGCATTTTTCCTCTCCTTATTTTTTTAATTATTCGCGTTTTTAATAACAAGATTTTTGATTTAAATCTATAAATTTTATTCGTGTCACCATAATTTTTTTGATCATGCCCGTTCGATAAGTCCGATAACTTCGATGTGCCCGGTTTGCGGAAACATGTCCAGTGGCAGCAAACTCGTCAAATGATAACCACTGTCATTCAAATATTGAACATCACGTGCCTGGGTGACCGGATTACAGGAAATATAAATAATTTTATGCGGTTGCAAAGCAACAAGGGCTTTTAAGACCGTTTGCCCACAACCGGTGCGGGGAGGATCCAGAACAATCAGATCCGCCTGATTGCCCGGTATCAACTTTTGCCGGAAAACTTTTTCCATATCTCCGTGAATAAAACTGACGTTGTCCACCCCCGCATTGACAGCATTGATGCGCGCGTGGCGTATCGATTTTTCATTGATTTCTATGCCGATGACCTTTTCGGCAAAGCCTGCCAGAAAAAAAGAGAAAAGACCGCTCCCGCAATACGCATCGATCAGCGTATTTACATTATCCGCAGAAACAAGACGACAAACCTCATCGACCAGTCGATCCGTCAGATATAAATTTGCCTGAAAAAATCCGTCGTACGGGATAAGAAATTTTTTTCCTTTAACGACTCTCTCAATCGATTTTCCATCATCATTGGCTGAGTATCCCGACCATATGCTGAATTCCGTTTGATGATTAATACGCTGCTTATCTGCCCGCAACAAACGCATCTTTTCATTAATGGTTTTTTCCATAATTTCACAACGGTCTATGTTAACCAGTGTTCCACCGGTCACATCCAGAAAACCGATTTTCCCGCCGGGAATGGTTTCGGTATGAAGCTGGGCCTTGCCCCGGTAATGATATACTTGAGGTGAAGCAATGACATCGCCCACAGGAGGATTGGTCATCCTACCTATTTTCCAGAAAGCTTCCGCCACCTGATTTTTTTTGATGTTTAATTGATATGGGTAATCCAGATGTTGATAGCAGCAACCGCCGCATTCTTCATAATGACGGCATAAAGGCCTTACGCGTGCCGGCGACGGCTTGATGATGTTTAATATTCTGCCGCGGGCGAATTTCTTTTTGACCTGTGTGATCTCAATTTCCAGTTCATCATCGGGAGCGGAGAAAGGAACAAAAACGACGAGGCAATTAACGCGGCCAACTCCCGCCCCGCCAAACGCCACCGATTCGATTTTCATGATTGCACGATCTTTTGCCTGCAAAATGTTCCTCCTTGGTTTTGATAACATACCGGCAAATCAACAGTCAATCGAAGATGGCATTTTTCTTTACAACTCTTCATAATGTTGTTAATACCAGTCAAAACTTGTTATTGAAGGATGAATATGTCAGAAAGAAAATCCATTCTTTGTCCCAATTGCCGAAAATTAATCAGCAGAGACGAACCGGCCTGTCCTTATTGCGGGCTGGTACGCCCGGGTCTTCACAACACTGCCGGAACCGTCAGAAAGATTTTTTTCGGCGCCAATCCGGTAATGGCCATCATTTATATTAACATTGTCTTTTATGTCTTTTCGCTCTTACTTGATCCGCAGGGGATGTTCGGAGGCAGCGCCTTCAATTTACTGTCGCCTTCCAGCCACAGTCTTTTTCTTTTAGGAGCCAGCGGTACTCTGCCGGTCATCAGCGCTCATCGTTTCTGGACCTTGATTTCCGCCTCTTTTTTGCACGGTGGAATTTTACATATCCTTTTTAATATGATGGCTCTTTATCAGCTCGGTCCCTTCATTTTGCATGAATTCGGCTTTCACCGTTTTATTAACCTGTATATTATTACCGGTGCATGCGGATTCGCCGTTTCAGTATTATTCGGCACACCCTTTACTCTCGGGGCTTCAGCAAGTATCTGCGGACTCATCGGCGCCATTATTTATTACGGCAAGAGCCGCGGCGATTCTTACGGTGAGGCTATTTATAAACAGGCTTTGGGTTGGGTGATCGGATTGGTCATCTTCGGCCTGATTTTCAGAGGGATAGACAACTGGGCGCACGGCGGCGGATTATTATCAGGCATTTTTCTGGCTTTTTTGATGGGCTATAACGACAACAGACAGGAAAGCGCCTGGTCCAAGATTCTGGCTTACGCCTGCATTCTGCTCACGGCAGTCATTTTAATCTGGGCTGTGGTCCTTTCCGTTTTCAGCGTCAGTCAGGTATCCATCTGATCAAAATCATCTATAGGGCTAACGAAGAACGATTTTTAAAAACACAGGAGTTTTGCTTTATGCGAGAACAATCAAATTTCCCCGAACCGACACTGAAAGCAGGAGAGGCATTGCATGGTTTTGAAGTTCGCCGTGTGCAGACATTCCCGGCCATTCGGGTAACCGCCTACGAAATCGAACATCAGAAAACCGGCGCCAAAGTTCTGCACCTGCATTCATTTGACCGTGAAAATTTATACGCCATCGGTTTTCGCACCCCGCCTTATGATTCCACGGGCCTGCCGCATATTCTGGAACATTCGGTACTGTCAGGGTCTGAGAAATATCCATTGAAAGACGTTTTTAAAGAACTGATGCGTTCCAGCATGCAAACGTTTATCAACGCTTTCACGTATCCGGACAAAACCATTTATCCCGTGGCCAGTCAGATCAAAACGGATTTTTTCAATCTGGCCCGCGTTTATACCGATCTGGTGCTGCACCCGCTGTTGCTTCGGGAAACGTTTCTTCAGGAAGGCCATCATCTGGAATTTTCCACGCCCGATGATCTGGAAAGTGACCTGATGATCTCCGGCATTGTTTACAACGAAATGAAGGGCGCCTATTCATCCGCCGACTCGCTGATGTACAAGGTTTTACAGGAAAATATCTATCCGGACAGTGTGTATGCCTTTGATTCCGGCGGCAATCCTGACGAGATTCCCTCGCTCACATACGAACAGTTTTGCGAATTTCATCGTCAGTATTATTCTCCGTCCAACGCGCGCTTTTTTATCTATGGGGATATTGCCACGACCGAACATCTTTCCTTTCTTGAAGAAATGCTGGCCGGTTTCGATCGCGTGGAAATAAATTCATCCATCAAGAGCCAGCAACGATTTACAGGACCGCGTGTTATCCGGAGCACATATCCCATCAGCAAAGATGAGTCCGCCGGGCATAAAACAATGGTGAATATCGCCTGGATGTTGTCAGAAAACACAAACCATGAAACGTCTCTGATGCTGGAAATCATCTCTACGCTGCTCGTGGGCAGCGCCGCCAGCCCCCTGCGCAAAGCGCTGATTGACTCCGGTCTGGGAGAGGATCTGACGCCCGTTTCCGGAATCGAAGCGGATCTGAAACAATTGATGTTTTGCGTGGGATTGAGAAACGCGCAGAGTGCGGACGCGCAGAAAATCGAAACGCTGATCTTCGACACTCTCGGCAGCATCGCATCTGACGGCTATGACGCCCAACTGATCGAAGGCGTCCTGCATCAGGTTGAATTTCACGGCAAAGAAATTGTGCGCGGATCCTATCCCTACAGCATTGCCTTGATGGGCGGGATTTTTCAAACCTGGCTTTATGACGGAGATCCCCTGATCGGCCTGGATTTTCCCAAGACGATAGCAATGGTCCGCCGACGCTGGGCAGAGGATCCGCAAATCTTTCAGAAGCTGACCAGACAATGGTTCTTGGATAATCCTCATCGCGTCTTGTCGATTATGGAACCGGATGCCGGTTTCAATGAAAAGCAGGAAAAATCGTACCGGAAGAAAATGGCCGATCTTAAAGCGTCACTCTCCTCTGAGGAATTGGCACAAATAAACGCCAAGGCCGGTGCATTGAAAGAATTTCAGTCCAGACCGGATGCGCCGGAAGCGACGGCAACCCTTCCCCGGCTTAAAATTGAGGACATTCCGAAAACAACAGAAACCATACCGACGCAACATTCTTTCCTCGGAGAATTTCCGGTTCTGGAACACGACCTGTTTACCAACGGCATTGCTTATGTCGATCTCGCGTTCGATCTGGCGGACATTCCTGAAGAGTTGCAAATCTATCTGCCGCTGCTGGGAAAAATCGTGACCGGCATGGGCGCGGCCGGCTTGACCTATGAAGAAATGGCCAAACGGATTGCTCTGAAAATGGGAGGGTTTGGTTACAATCTTGCTGCCGGATTTACCGCCAATGGTGATGAAAGCTGGCAGAAGATGATTTTTTCGTTCAAATCTCTTTACCGCAACCTTCCGGAAGCCATCACGATTATCAGCGACGTGATCAGCCGTGGCGATCTGGATCATGAAGCAAGGATGCGGGATCTTATTTCCGAAAGAAAAAACAATCTCCAATCAGCCATTGTTCCTTCCGGCCATCTTTTTGCCCGAATGGCGGCGGGTGCCGCTCTCACATTGCCGGCTTACCGTGATGAACAATGGCATGGCCGCGCGCAGTTGAAATTCGTACAAACAACAGCCGCAAATTTCAGTTCGTTAAAAAATGATTTTAGAGAGAAACTGGAGGAATTGCGTCGGCTCTTATTCAACAAAAACAAACTGGTCATCAATTTAACCGCTGAAGAGCAAGGATTGAAGACAGCCAGAGAACATCTTCCGGAATTTTTAAATCAGTTGCCATCACGCTCGACCACGGTAAAAATGAACACACCATTCAATCCGGCATGTGTATCAGCAGGCATTTCAATACCAACTCAGGTATCTTATGTGGCGTATGTTTTAACGACGCCTCCCTATACCGATCCGGCAAGTCCGCTACTGATGCTTTCCGCGAAAGAACTGTCTAATAATTATCTTTATAAGCATATCCGCGTGCAGGGAGGCGCTTACGGTGGAATGTCCTCTTTTGATTCTTCGCTGGGACTGTTTTCCTTTCTTTCCTATCGCGATCCGCACATCGCTGAAACATTGCGGGTGTTTAAAGATGCTCAGGAATTTTACGCAACGAAAGAAATTTCTGAGGAGGAAATGGAAAAAGCCATTATCAGCACGATTGGCATGATTGATAAACCTTCCGATCCTTCCAGTCGCGGCTATACGGCCATGATGCGGAGCTTTGCAGGAGTAGATGACGATATGCGTCAGAAATTCAGAAACGATCTTTTATCCGCCACACCGCGAAAATTAAAAAACGCTTTATCTGATTATTTTTCCCGGACACACCGATCGGCTTCAATCGCTGTTTATTCGGCCCCGGAAAAACTGGATGAAGCAAACAAGCAACTGGAAGAAAAACTTCTTATCGAAAGTCTTGTTGAAAGCTGAATAATCCGATCTCATCGCTTTGAGAACAATGCCTGAATAACAAAGGAGGTTAAAGAATCATCTTTAACCTCCTCAACTTTACACAACATTTAAGCTTAAAATAGATTATTGATGTTTTTCAGCAACGCTGATTCGTGCTATCGCCCTGGCCAGCGCAGCGCGCACTATTTCATATTCAGAATCTTCTTTGCTCAATTGATTCAAACGGGTTTCGGCATTATCCTTCGCTTTCAGAGCCCGATCTTTATCAATATCTCCGGATTTTTCGGCTGTTTCTATCAAAATGGTGACTTTGTCAGAGGTTACTTCCGCATAGCCGGTATTGACGGCATAATAAGTCTTTTTACCTTCTTGAACAAAATTCAATTCCCCAATATCAACAGAGCTTAAAAAAGGCTCATGACCGCGCAAAACACCAAATTCACCTTCGGTACCGGGAATAGTAACCTCATCCACCTTGCCGGAAAAAACCATTTTTTCCGGTGATACAATTTCCAGCATCAATTCATCAGCCATTGTAACTTCTCCAGCTTAATATTAATTAACCAGCAATCTTCTTGGCTTTTTCAACAGCTTCTTCAATACCGCCAACCATGTAGAAAGCCTGTTCGGGCAGATCGTCATGTTTGCCTTCGAGAATCTCTTTAAAGCCTCTGATGGTATCGGGAACAGAAACAAACTTGCCTTCTGTTCCTGTAAACTGAGCAGCCACGAAGAACGGCTGAGACAGGAATCTCTGAATCTTTCTGGCACGGCTAACGGTCTGTTTATCTTCTTCGGAGAGTTCATCCATGCCCAGAATCGCGATGATATCCTGAAGATCTTTATACTTCTGCAGCGTCACCTGTACCTGACGTGCTACCTTGTAATGTTCCTCACCCAAAATATTGGGATCAAGAATACGGGATGTTGAATCCAGAGGATCCACCGCGGGATAAATACCAAGTTCCGCGATCGGACGGGACAAAACGACGGTTCCGTCTAGATGCGCGAAGGTTGTCGCTGGTGCGGGGTCGGTCAAGTCGTCGGCGGGAACGTACACGCATTGCACGGCTGTAATCGAACCTTTGGTTGTCGAGGTAATGCGCTCCTGAAGTGCACCAAGGTCCGTAGCCAGTGTCGGCTGATAACCGACCGCCGAGGGCATACGTCCCAGCAGAGCCGAAACTTCCGAACCGGCCTGGGTGAAACGGAAGATGTTATCAACGAAGAAGAGCACGTCCTGGCCTTCCACATCGCGGAAATATTCAGCAGCCGCCAATCCGGTTAAAGCAACTCGGGAACGGGCTCCGGGCGGTTCCGTCATCTGACCGTAAATCAGAGCGGCCTGTTTGATAACGCCGGACTCCAACATTTCGCGGTAAAGATCGTTTCCTTCACGGGTTCTTTCACCCACACCGCAGAACACAGAAATACCACCATGGTGCATGGCGATGTTGTTGATCATTTCCATCATAACGACGGTCTTACCGACGCCGGCGCCGCCGAACATGCCCATCTTACCACCGCGGGGGAACGGAACCAGCAGGTCGATAACCTTGACGCCTGTTTCCAGAACGTGCACGGATGTATCCTGCTCCAGGAAGGATGGTGACTCACGATGAATCGGCATTTTCGTTTGCGCGTTAATCGGTCCGAGACCATCCACGGGACGACCAACAACGTTTAAGATTCTGCCGAGACCCTCTTTGCCGACCGGTACCATGATGGGAGCACCTGTATCTTTTGCTTGCATACCGCGAACCAATCCGTCGGTAATATCCATAGCGATGCAGCGGACAACATTGTCACCCAAATGCAGCGCTACTTCAACGACCAAATTATCTTCCTGATCATCGATGGCGGGATTGGTAATGGTAATGGCGTTTAAAATAGCGGGAAGTTTGCCCTCCTCAAAAGCCACGTCAACTACAGGTCCAATAACTTGAACAATTTTTCCTATATTCATAACTATCTCCTTGCAAATAGTCCTATTAATTTATTTTACATGCGGCTGTGAACCGCAGAAAAATCATTATTTAACCGGATTTGGCCAGTGCCTCGGTACCGCCGACGATATCCATCAATTCCGCTGTAATCGCCGCCTGTCTCGCTTTATTCATTTTCAGCGTCAATGAACTAATCAATTCCTGGCAATTGCTCGTTGCGTTGTCCATCGCTGCCATACGTGCTCCATTTTCACCCGCCGACGTTTCCAATAAAGCCCGATAAACCAGAACATGCACGTACATCGGCAGAAGTCTCTGCATTAAGACCTCTTCCGATGGTTCATATGTATATTCAAGCATGCTATCCGTATCAACATCTGTTTCCTGTCCGATAGAAGGCAAAGGAAATAATCTGACAACTGTTGGTTTCTGAACAGAGACATTCACAAACTGATTATAGATTAAATAAAGTTCATCATACTCCTCCTTAATGAAAGGAGGTATAACTTCATCAGCTATGGATATGGCCAGCGTCATATCAAATTTGCTTAAAACATCTGCCTTTTGCGCTATGATATTGGCTTTTTTACGGAAATAATCTCTGCTTTTACGACCCACAGTGATCAGGGCAACATCCTTGCCGTCAGCAATTTTATCTTTAATAAATCTTTCCGTAACCTTAATTAAATTTGTATTAAATCCTCCGCATAATCCACGGTCGGAGGTCATACAAATAACCCGTATTCTTCTTGGATCTCGAACAGCAAGCAATGGATGCGACATACTGTCCACACGCAGGGCAAAACTGTTCAGTACGTCCATGAATTTACCGGCATAGGGACGGAAGTTATCCATTTTTAATTGCGCCGCTTTAAATTTTGATGCCGCAACCATATTCATGGCGCGTGTAATCTGCTTTGTCTTTTGAACAGCGCCTACTTTTCTTTTTATATCTTTTAGCGAGGGCACTTGAATTTCTCCTCAACCTTGTTTAATTCATGGTTATTCCGTAACAAAAACGGAATCAAAAGAGGTCAGAACCTCTTTCATTTTCTTTTCCAATTCAGGGGATATAACTTTCTTGTCCTCTATTTCTTTCAAAATATCGGGATGCTTGCTCTCGACGAAAGCCAATAGCTGTTCTTCATAAACACGGACTTTTTCGACTTCGTATTTATCAATAAATCCGCGTGTTCCGGCAAAGAGAACTACGATTTCCTGTCCGAGAGACATTGGCTTGTACTGAGGCTGTTTAAGCAGTTCAACCAGACGAACGCCGCGATCCAACTGAGCCTGAGTCGCTTTATCGAGGTCTGAACCGAACTGTGCGAAGGCCGCCAGTTCACGGTACTGAGCCAGATCAAGTTTCAGGGTACCGGCAACCTGTTTCATCGCCTTCACCTGAGCCGCACCACCGACGCGGGAAACGGAAAGACCGACGTTAATGGCCGGACGGATGCCGGAGAAGAACAAGCTCGGTTCCAGATAAACCTGACCGTCTGTAATCGAAATAACGTTCGTCGGAATGTAGGCGGAAACGTCACCGGCCTGTGTTTCAATAACAGGAAGAGCCGTTAATGAACCGCCACCCAGTTCCTTGCTGACACGGGCAGCTCGTTCAAGCAGACGGGAGTGATTGTAGAAAATATCACCGGGATAAGCTTCGCGTCCTGGAGGACGGCGCAGCAACAGAGAAATCTGACGGTAAGCAACGGCCTGTTTGGACAAATCGTCGTAAATAATCAAAGCATCCTGGCCGTTGTCTCTGAAGTATTCACCGATACTGCAACCGGCATAAGCCGCAACGTACTGCAACGTGGCGGGGTCGGAAGCGCAACCGGCAACAACGCAAGTATAAGACAGCGCGTCATGCTGTTTTAGTTTTTCCACAATCTGAGACACCGTAGATTTTTTCTGACCGATAGCAACATAGATACATTTTACGCCGGTATCTTTCTGACGGATAATGGCATCAACGCCGATGGCTGTTTTACCGATCTGGCGGTCCCCAATGATCAGTTCGCGCTGACCGCGTCCGATGGGAGTCATCGCATCAATGGCTTTAAGGCCTGTGTACATGGGCTGATTAACCGGCTGGCGTTGAATAACGCCGGGAGCCACCATTTCAATTCGACGGAATTCTTTGGTCTCAATCGGACCTTTGCCGTCCAACGGCTTGCCAGTCGCATCAATAACACGGCCAAGCAGTGCTTCACCGACGGGAACCTGTGCAATTTTGCCGGTCCTTTTCACTATGTCGCCCTCTTTAATGTGGGTCACTTCGCCCAGAACGGCGACACCGACATTATCCGTTTCCAGGTTGAGAACCATGCCTAAGATTCCACCCGGAAATTCCAGAAGCTCCATAGCCATTGCATTTTGCACGCCGTATACTCTGGCGATACCGTCACCAACCGACAAGACCGTTCCGGTTTCGCTTATATCCAGCTTTTTCTCGTAGCTCTTGATTTGCTCGGAAATAATTTGACTAATTTCTTCCGCTTTAATTGTATCCATTTCCTATCTTGCCTCCCCTAAGAGATTCCTCATATTGTTCAACTGATTTTTTATACTGCCATCATACAGTGTGTCGCCAACACCAATCACCACGCCGCCCAAAAGAGTGGAATCTTCTTCCACCGTCATTTCCACTTTTTTACCCAGTGACTTTTCCAGACTTGCACCGATGAAATCCCGCATTTCATCGGAAAGAGGGAATGCGGTTTTGACATTGACCCTGACTTTTTTCAGCGTTTCGTCCATGAACTGGCGATAACAGACTACAATATCTTCGACAATATCTATTCTTTTCTTATCCACCAACAGTCTTAAAAAACTCACCGTCATACCGGACAACTTCAGTTTAGAAATTATATTATCTACAACACCTTTTTTACTTGCTTGTTCGAAGATAGGATTGGCCAGAAAATCTTTTAAAGATTTATTTTCCGCGACAACGGAAGCGAATTGATTGAGCTCATTATAATAAGGCTCTACTTGTTTTTGCTCATTGGCAATTTCAAAAAAGGCCCGTGCGTAACGCTTTGAAATATTGCTGATCAATGTTTGATTACCACCTTATCTATATAGTCTTTAACCATTGATTTGTGATCATCCTGGGTGATACTTTTCTTAAGAATCTCTTCAGCCATTTTGACCGACAAATTAACGGCCTGTGCTTTCAAATCGTCTGTTGCTTTTTTCATTTCCTGCTCAATGCGCGCCTGAGCATCTTCCTTCATCTTTTTGGCGGTTCTTTCGGCATCTTCGATGATCTTCTGCTTTTCGGCCACTCCCTGAGCTTTAATCATTTCCAGAATACCGTCTATCTCCGTTGAAGCTTTATCGATCTTCTCCGAATATTCACGATATTTTTTCTCAGCCTCTGCTTTTCTTTCAACCGCTTTTTCAAGGTCTTCCTTGATTTCCGCGCGACGTCCGACAAAGAAATCCCTTATCTTCGAAGCCAGCAACCAGTAGAGAAGACCGATCAGAACAAGAAAGTTGAACGTCTTCAAGCCCCAGCCTTTCCATAATTCAGCAGAGCTTTCGTGCCCACCCTCGGCATTCCCGGAAGCCAAAGCGAGACTTGCTGATATAACCATAACAAGGATAATCGTAATATAAGAAAATGTTTTTTTCATTGCACCGGCCTCCCGAGTATTTTACGGGCAATCTCCAAGGATAAATCTTTATAACGACCATCCAGAACAGATTTGGCCTTTTCAATTTCTTTATTCATCTTTTGCTGGAATTCCTGGGCGATGACCGGAATTTCATTGCGTACGGCATCCACAATGTTTTTTGCCTGATTGACGCCTTCCTGGATGATTTCCTTTTTCTGCTCCGATGCCTTGAGTTTCGCCTGTTTTAATTTTTCTTCATACTCAGAAACCCTTTTTTCCGCCGATTCATTAAACAACTTGATCTCATTTTCTGATTCTTCGAGTTGTTTTTTGCGGCGATCAATGATGGAGAGAATGGGCTTGTATAAAAGAACATTAAGGATAAAAACAAGAACGAGGAAAATAACCATTTGGACTAATAGTGTAAAATCAGGAATGACTGTAACCATTTTTTACCTCTGCTTATCTTTTGCACTTTCTATAAAAACCACCGGTGGGTTATCCGGTTGTGCGGTTCTTAACGGCAGCTTACACTGTAAGTGCATACAGCTTTTATTCAGTTATGTTTTGAATATTTTCCCTGAAGGAAGGACGGAATTTTTATTCCCTGATATCCAAAACGCGGGTGTTACTAATCATAACATGATGAGCTTGTCAAGCATTTTCTGACCAACAGTCTAATATTTTATAATTACCAGTAATTACAATATCATAGAGAACAAAAACGTTTCGTTTCATTAAAATAATTGACCTGTTATCCAATAGGCTGAAAATGAAGAATCAATGAGTTGTTCAGTCAGATTTTGGCACCCCGGTTTCATTCTCTTGACTTTTGGACATATGGGAAACGCCATCAAAAATGGCACCTTCCTCCATAACAAAAACCGGTGTGCGCACATCTCCTGAAAACTTTCCAGTCGAGTGGATGTTTAACTTTTCTTTTACATCAATTTTCCCCTGAACATCGCCGCTGATGTATACACTTCTTGTAGCGATATCGGCCTTCACAAATGCGCCCTGACCGACAACCAGTGAGCCCTGACCGAAAATTTCTCCCTGAAATTTTCCATCAATGCGAACAGCGCCGTTGAAAATCAGTTTGCCTTCAAACTCGGCACCCTGTCCTAAAAAAGCCTTAATGTCTTCAACCTCTTTCTTTTTATCCCACACAGCATCCCCCTTTTAAACAATAATGAACGTTTATAAAAAACTATCCCTATATGAAACTATCTTTTCTATTTCTGCAAAATCAATCTTCGCGCGCTGACATTCATCAAGAGACCTATAGCCGTCATCAGCGTCAGCATAGCCGATCCGCCATAGCTGAAAAAAGGAAGCGGAATGCCGACCACCGGTAAGATTCCCAACACCATCCCTATGTTGATAAAGAATTCCCAGGCAATAAATGCCGTCACGCCAAACGCGATGATTGTGCCTAATAAATCCTTCGCTTGCAAGGCAATTCTCAGTCCCCATAAAATAATCACCATGAACACACCTATCAAAAATATTGAACCGATGAAACCCCATTCTTCGGCAAAAACTGAAAAAACAAAATCTGTCTGCTGTTCCGGCAAAAATTTCAATTGCGTCTGCGAACCGCTTAGAAATCCCTTGCCCAGAAATTCTCCGGAACCGATAGCAATTTTTGATTGAATAATGTGGTAGCCCGAACCCAGAGGATCCCTTTCCGGATTAAGAAAAGTAATCAGTCTCTCTTTTTGATAATCCTTCAAAAAAAACCAGCCGGCGGGCGCCAGGATCAAACCACTGATGAAAATAAAGATTAAAGATTTTTTGTCGATTCCCATAAAAAAAACGATAGAGACAAAAATCACAATTAACATCAAGGCTGTTCCCAAATCAGGCTGTTTTAAAATCAGCAGAAAAGGAATCATCACCATTAAAAAAGGGATGAATAATTCCTTTAAGGTGTAAGGTTCGGTGGATTTGTGATTGTCAAAGTAGCGGGCCAGTGTAATGATGATCACGACCTTCATCAATTCAGAAGGCTGAACAGCAAAGAAACCGGCACCCAGCCATCGTTGCGCACCGTGGGACGAAGAGCCGACCAACAAAACCAGAACCAGAAGGACGATCGTGAAACCGTAAACAAAATAAGCGTATTGAATAATGACGCGGTAATCCAGAAAAAAAACAAACATCATAAAAATTAATCCCAGGACAACCCATTGCAACTGTTTCAGGTAAAACGGCGTCTGTCCTCCCGTCGCACTGAAACCGGTGGAATATATATTGAGGATCCCCATGACACAGACACATAGAACGAAACCCAGAAGGATCCAGTCAAAATGGCTGAAAATACGTCGATCAAATTTAAAAAAAATCATATGAAACCCATTTTACAATAAATAAAGATTGCCCCCGAATACGTTGGATATTGATCAATGGTTCTGAACCATCTTTGCCGATATTTTATTTTTATTTTTTTTCTTTCCCTCAAAATACGCCGACAATATTTTGCGGGCTACCGGCGCGGCAACCGCTCCTCCACCGCCCGCATTTTCCAGAATCACCGCGACAGCAATCTCGGGATTTTTTGAAGGCGCATAACAGGCAAACAGAGCGTGATCTTTTTGAAAAGTACCGAGTATTTTTCGACGGCGTGCCTTTTCGTTCTGCGGCAACCCCAGCACCTGCGACGTTCCCGTCTTACCGCAAACTTCAACACCTGATAATTTCGCGTTCGCGCCTGTTCCTCCCGGATCATTGACGACACCTCTTAGGGCATTATTTAAAGTTTCGATCGTTTCAATGCTCAAATTGAGCTCGCCCTTTTTAATCGGTGAAAATTCTTTATATATCTTTCCATCGTTCATTTGTATCTGCTTGACCAGATAGGGACGCCACAGAGTACCCCCGTTGGCAAAAGCACCGAAGGCGTTGGCCAGTTGCAGCGTTGTAACGAGGTTATATCCCTGACCGATGGAGATGGATATCGTTTCGCCCACTTGCCACGCCTCTTTTTTTCTTTTTAGCTTCCATTCTTTGGTGGGCACCAGCCCTTTTTTCTCATTAGGTAAGTCGATTTCAGCAAGCTCGCCCAAACCAAAACGTTTTGCATACTCAGCAATCTTGTCCACTCCCAGCATTTTACCAATCGTATAAAAATAGACATCACATGATCCGACCATCGCTTGATGCAAGTTGACGGAACCGTGTCCCCCTTTTCTCCAGCAGCGATAGGTTCTATTTCCGAGCGTAAAAGTGCCGTTACAGAAGACCCTGGTATCGGGAGTGATGATGCCTTCTTCCAGAGCGGCCGCCGCCACAATCAATTTGTAGGTGGAACCGGGCGGATACTGACCGGAAACAGCTTTGTTGGATAAAGGAGCAAACGGATTATTCTGCAACTGACTCCACTGCTCGCCGGAAATGCCTTCATAAAATAAATTCGGGTCGAAAGAGGGGGAACTGACCATGGCCAGTATTTCGCCGTTACGCGGATCCAACGCCACAACAGAACCGGCTTTCCCCTGAACGGCCTCCCAGGCCGCTTTCTGCAAGTCGGTGTCAATGGTCAATATCATATTGTAGCCGGCAACGGGATCAATCCTGCCCAGATTTTTTATTTCTTTGCCGTAGGCATTCACTTCCACCAATTCCGCGCCGCGTTGACCCCGAATATAGGCATCAAAGAATCTTTCAAGCCCGTGTTTTCCGGAAACATCTCCATAGGCATATTGACCGCCACTTTTCTCTATTTCTGTTTTGCTGATTTCACCGGTGTACCCGATGACCGGCGCCAGCATATCCCCATCCAGGTACAAACGAATGGGAGAAACATCGATGTAAATCCCCGGCAGATTCAGGGCATTGGCTTCCACCAGGGCAATTTTGTCCATACTCACGTTCTTATCCAACTTGACAGGCAGGTATGGTCTCGCGTTTTTCAAAAACGCCCGGTCATACGGGAAATCCAACGATTTGCTCTGATACAGCTGTCTTAATCTTTCCACGGACCATTCGTTGGCGTTATTTCTGTTGGGAATGTAAATGACGTCAAAAGAAGGTTTGTTATCCACAAGGACAAAACCGTTGCGGTCCATAATCAGGCCTCGCAAAGGTTTGATTTGTCGAAAACGAACAGAATTGTTTTCAGATTTTTTCTTAAAATCGTCGCCTTTGATGATTTGCAGATAGGCCAGTCTAACCACGAGAATGCTGATTGCCACCAGGAACAGCACAACAACTATTCTTATTTTTTTCTTGAAGTCTATCGGTTCCTGTCCGTTGAGCATGTTATACCTTTTCTTCGTCAAGCAAAAGTCCCGTTCGATCCATCACATAAAAAAACAGGGGCGCAAGGAGTCCGATAATCAGCGCTTTCACAAAAGTAACGAAGTAAAAACTGATGAAGACGTTTACATCGAAAGCCAGATAATAAAATAAAATGATCATCATTTCTTTCAGCAAAGCGCAAACAAAACTAAAAAAAATAATAATATGTATTTTTTCCGTGTCCAACCAGTCGGAAATATAAAATGAACACCAGAAAACAACAAGATAAATCAAGGCGAATATACCGGGCACCGAGCCACTGAGACAGTCAAAAACAAGTCCGAAGACAAGAGCCAGAAAGGTTCCTCTGATGAAATCCAGACGGAAACCGGCGTAAATGACAACCAACAGAGATAATTCAAAAACGAAACGATTGGAAAAAACAACATCTGTAATCATGGATTGCAGTACGATGAATAAAACGGATAAGACTGGCAAGGAAAGATAATACAGCATGGTTATTTCGGCGTATTTTCTTCAGATGACAAAACTAATACTTCCTCAAGTTTCGACAAATCCACAAAAGGAACGACCGTGATTTTTAAAAAAAGTCCTGCGTCCTTTCTGTCGACATTGCCGACCTGACCGATGAGCCATCCTTTGGGGAAAACACCTCCCATCCCGGAAGAGATAATCACATCGCCTTTTTGAACATCCTGGGTTTTGGAAACATATTTCAAGATCATGCCCTGTGAACCGGCACCGCTGATAATGCCCTGCGTTCGATTACGCTGGATCATGGCGTCAATATTACTGGTCTCGTCGATGCACAGCAGAACACGGGAAACGTGCCAGGACACGTCAATCAGACGGCCGATTAATCCCGGATATGCAATCACCGGCATTCCGTTACGCAAACCATCAGATGAACCTTTATTGATCAAGACCGTTCTGGAAAGCGCCGCCTGTTCCCGGCCGATGATGCGGGCAGCCATAAAACGGCCTTGATTGTTATCGGCAATCGCCAGAAGTTTTCTTAATCGTTGAGCTTCGTGATAACTTTCCTGATAAGAAACAAGAGCAGCTTTAAGTTCATCATTTTTTTTTCTCAATTTCTTATTGTCTTCCTGAATGCCGACCAGCAAAACATAACGCAACCAGGCCTGCTTAACCCCTTGAATGGAACCGCTTAAAACTGCTTGAACCGGGTAGGCAGCTTCCAGAACCATTTTCCTCAGAAAGCTGTCATTCTTTGAAAATTTAAGATTGTAAAAAATGATTATCAACACTGCGAAGAGTACAACAGAAATAAAAATGATTATTTTATATTTTCTAAAAAACATTTTACCTGTCAGAAAGATAAAGATTGGAACGCCGCATACAGGATATTAAGATCGGCCGAACTTATATATCAAACGATATAAAAATAATAATAAGGCTCTTGCCGCGATTCGTGCTTATTGACCGAAATCAGCCGGAAAAATAAAAAGGTTAGGCTGAACCGTCAACCGTTGAAATCGTGATTTTATACCTCAAGAGCAATATCTTTAAGCACGCCTATTTTATCCAAGGCCATTCCCGCTCCTCTGGCAACAGCGGAAAGAGGATCATCCGTAATAGTGATGGGCAGCCCTGTTTCTTCACGAATCAGAATGTCAATATTGGCGAGTAGCGCTCCGCCACCGGTCAGAACGATACCGCGGTCGACAATATCACCGGCCAGTTCCGGCGGCGAATTTTCCAGAGTGTCTTTAATCGCATCAACAATAAACGTCACCTGTTCATTAATAGCTTCCCGGATTTCTTCCGAATTGGTTTCTGTAATTTTCGGAATGCCGGAAATTAAATCACGTCCTTTGATGGAGCCGACCTTGATTTCATCAAAAGGATAGGCACAGCCGATTTCCATTTTAATGATTTCCGCCGTTCTTTCTCCGATCAGCAGATTGTGTTTGCGCTTCATGTACTGCACAATCGCCTCGTCAATTTTATCTCCGGCCACCCTGACCGATTTTGAATAAACAATACCGGCTAGCGAAATAACAGCCACTTCCGTTGTCCCGCCACCGATATCCACAACCATAGAACTGGTCGGCTCAGCCACCGGTAAACCGGCTCCGATCGCCGCGGCCATGGGTTCCTCAATCAGATAAATCTCCCGGGCTCCGGCGGATTCAACGGTTTCGCGAACCGCACGTCGTTCCACCTGCGTAATTCCGGACGGCACGGAAATAATAATCCGCGGTCTCACCAGGGACTTGCGATTATGAACACTCAGGATAAAATGTTTAAGCATGGCTTCCGTGATGTCAAAGTCGGCAATCACGCCATCACGCATCGGCCGGATCGCGACAATGTTGCCCGGGGTGCGTCCCAGCATGTTTTTCGCTTCATTGCCCACGGCCAGCACCTTTTTCATCCCGCGGGCGTCCTGATGAACAGCCACCACAGACGGTTCATTTAAAACAATACCCTTATCCTTGACGTAAACGATTGTATTGGCAGTTCCAAGATCAATGGCCAGATCATTGGAAAATTTTCCTAAAACATAATCAAAAAACATTCATCCCCCCCCGTATTTTCACAAGTTAATATAATAACTTTCGGATTTAAGCTATTTTGCATACCGTATTTCATAAACCTAATCAACTCATTTTTAAATTATGTTTGCATTTTACAAATGACTGTAATAATAAGTCAAAAATTTATTGGTTATCAAATAATCTGTTTTCTTTTTGAGGGGATCTTTATGCTGAAATTTTTTCGCAAGCACGCGCGCGGCTGGTTTATGATCGCGGTTATCGCTATCATTATTATCGTCTTTGTTCTTTATTTCGGTTCAAGCAGAGGCGGCCAACACACCAATGCCATTGCAGTCATTGACAAAAAGGTCATCAGCGAAGCTGAATTTCGCAACGAACATGAAAAGCTTCTGGACATGGCCCGGTTAAACTTAAAAGAAAAACTGACGCCGGACATGCTCAAAAAGATGGATTTGAAAACCAAAGCCTATGAAAATTTATTAAACAGGGAAATTATCCTCGCCAAAGCCAACGATTTGAAAATCAAGGTTTCCGATGAAGAGTTGCGAAATTCCATCATGTCGATCCCCTCGCTGCAAACAGACGGAAAGTTTGACGAGCGTAAATATCAGCAGATCCTTCGCTACAACCGATTGTCGGCTCAGGATTTCGAAACCCTCCAGAGGGCCCAATTGACGGCAGCCAAAATTGAATCTTTTGTTCGTGAAGGAATCAAAGTTTCCGACCATGAAGTTTACGATTTTTACGTTTTGCAAAATCGGAAAGTTAATCTTAATGTTCTGCAAATTGCGGGAAATGATCTCAAAAATAAAATTTCACCCGCCCAATCGGAACTGGAAGATTTCTTAAAGAAAAACGGCAATCTGTTCCGCGTCGCCGAACAGAAAAAAATCAAATACCTGTTTTGGGGCGCCGACTCATTTACGACCAGTATCAGCGAGGAAGACATCAAGAACTATTACAGCAGCTACAAAGACAAATACAAAACAAAAGACGGCAAACCCATGCCGCTGGCTGATGTTCAGAACGACATCATCAAAGAGTTGAAGAGAACAAGGGGCATGCAGACCGCTTATCTGGAGGCGAAAAAAGCCAGGGACGAAATTTATCAGGAAGACCACATGGAGGCCTACGGCAGGAAAAATAATCTGACCATTCACAGCTCCGATTTTTTCCCGCTCAACAAACCGCCGCAGGAACTTGCCTCCGTAAAGAATCTTAACGATGCGCTTCCGGATCTGCAGAAAGGCGATCTGAGTAAAATTATCTCCTCAGACGCCGGTTACTATCTGCTGCAGGTTACAGACACGAAAGCCTCCTATGTGCCAAAGCTCAGCGAAATAGAAGAAGGCGTCCGACGCAGCTTTATCGAAAATGAAACAAAAATTCTTGCCGAAAAAGAGGCGAAGTCGATTTTAGAACGTTTGAGAGCTGGAGAAAATTTTGAAAAAATCGCTTCTGAAAAAGGACTTAAAGTTCACGAAACAGGTCTTTTCCAGCCGGGCGGCACTATCCCCGGAATAGGACAAGATGAAAGCGCCAATGAAGTTCTCATGCAACTCTCTGCGAGTCAGCCTTACGCAGAAAAGCCGCTCTTCATCAACAATGCCTATTACATACTTAAGCTCAAAGAGACATCCGCACCGGATACAAAAGCCTTTGAGGCTCAGAAAGAAATGTACAAAAAAATGTTTACTTCGTTCAAACAGGAAGAAGCCATGAAGACATGGCTCGAAGGCAACAAGGCTGCCATGATTAAGGAAAAAAGAGTCCGCATCAAAAAGAAAGTGGAAGATTTATAATGGAATCATGAAGGGGTGAAGGTTTGAGCAAACCTTCACCCCTTAAATTTTGGTGGAGCTGAGGAGGATCGAACTCCTGACCTCTTGAATGCCATTCAAGCGCTCTCCCAGCTGAGCTACAACCCCAAAAATGCCTTAACGCAAAAGAGGGGCGTTCCTTAACACAGGCTATAACTGATTGTCAACAGATTTTAGCTTGACATTTCGGCCCCCATCTATATAATCCCGCGCGTGCCGGAGTGGTGAAACTGGTAGACGCAGGGGACTCAAAATCCCCCGCTCGCAAGGGCATCTCGGTTCGATTCCGAGCTCCGGCACCATAACAAAAACAATGACTTGCAGACTTTTAACGGTTTGCAAGTTTTTTTGTTTTTGCTCAACATTGCCATTTTGTCCCGTTCCTGTCCCGTTTTTGAAAATTCTAATCAAAAAAAAGGCCCCAGCATCCCGCCGGGGCCTTTTGGGTGATCCGTTGCACCGTCCTATTCATCCTTTTCATTCAATATCGGAAAAAAGACGGGTGTCTGCAATGGCTTCAATGACGGTTTCACTTCATCAAACGCCCGCTGGTTCAGTTCGTCATCGGTTTCGCCGTCTTTTCGCATAATGACATGATCGTTATACTTCCAGCCGATCACGGGTTTCGGCGTTGTGTCAACTCTTGCATCAACATAATATAAAAAAACGCCGCTGGTGGTTTCGCTGGTATTGGTCATAAACACATTTTCCAGCGCCTCAATTCTTTTCTCAAGCGTTCCCATAATTTCACCCCCTCTATATATATGCTTCGTTGCTCTGGAGCGTTGGCATTGTCGGGCCCCTATGCGATACGCGGCAAATCTCTAAAGATCGCGCCCGGTAATTATTGTCAGATTCACCCGGCAAGCGTTCGATCAATTTCCCGTTTTCGAGCATGAAGGTCAACTCCGATAATTCCGGCCCCGTCCATTTGAAATTTATCAACGGCAATGCTGAATGTTCATCACGTTTGATCGTTTCCAGCGTTTCAATTCGTTTTTCAATATTGGTTGCCATTTTTTTTCATCTCCATTTCAAGTTTTAATATTCTTTCTTCCAAGTCGGAATCTCTGATTATGTCCCGTAAAACAGAGCACAAATAACCCAGCGTCCGCGCCTTCGATTCAAATATCCGATTGTCATCAAGGTCATTGATAACCCGCGCCATGAAGCGCCTGACATCGGTCAATGACTTCATTCTGATTTGCGTTTTCCGGGCACCCCCCCGGGCCTCATTCCATAAATCATCAATAGGATTAGTTTTTTTAGATTTTTTCATCACAAAAAACCCCCTTTTTAATCATTGAATTTTCTCTTTTCCATTGCTTTTTCCGTTTGTTGATCCGTTGTCCGTTTCTTTCGTGCCGCGTCAAAAAATCGGCCATTTTGCATTTCAGCCGCTCCGCTCTTGCTTCATCGTTCATAATCTCATCTCCCTATTAAATTTATTGCCTCCCTGTCACTTAATCCGCCGTCAATCGTTTGTATGCAGAAGCGCTCAAACGTTTTTTCGTCGTCGCCAAACATCCCGGCAATGATCCACTCACGGATGTTCAATCCGTTCAGCCTTGCGGCGCTCGCATCCTTGCCATGAATCGCGGGCCAGCGCCGGACTTTCCCGCCGTATGTTTCCGGCCAAAATTTCCAAGCCGCTTTTGCTCCCGCGTCATCGGTGTCTAAACTGTTCAATATGATAGGTGTGTCTTTCAATATGGTGTGTGTCGCCGTGTCGGGTTTCGCTTGCGCGTTTCCCATGCTGATTGTCATAATCAAGTCGCCCGCTTCTTGCGATATAAGCCAAGCATCAATTTCAGATTCCACAATGACGGCCGCGGCCTTATCCCGGCCGATCATCAATGGTGCCGGACTTGATCCACTCACAACAACATAACGCGAACCGTCGCCGGGATTGTCCCGGCGGATTCGTAAACGGTGCACGTCGCCGTTGTGAATAAACGGGATCACTAGGCCGCCTGGAATCCATAGCTTTCTTTCCTTGCCGTCTATAACGTTCGCGGATAGGCTCCAGCTTGCCCGTGGTTCAAATAAATCGGCGCGGCTATAACCTAACCTTGCCTTTTTTATTGTTTCGTCGCTAAGGCCTTTTTCAGCGTTCAGCCATTGACGGACTGGAGCGCCGGACGGTGCCCATAAATTCTTGATTACCACATCAAGAAAAGCGCTTGCGTTTCGTCGCCATGGTTCGCCGGGTGTTTTGGATTCTTGCAAATTTCCGATTTTCGTAATTTGCAAATTTTGCAAATTTTCACTTAATGAAATTTGGTCACGGTAGGCCTCCTGCAAATCCGACAATTTGTCGGTTTTGTCACGGTAGGCCTCCTGCAAATGTTGAACATTTCCACATTTGTCGCCGTTGCGTTTCGGTTCGTTGCCCAAGTATCGGCAAGCATCAACATATGACAGCCCGCGCCTGTCCCTTAAATATTGGATTTCGTCGCCCGCCTTGCCGCAACTCCGGCACCAATAGCGCCCGCTTTCCGGCCATACGCGGAAACGATCCGTCCCGCCGCAAAAAGGGCACGGGCCGCAATATTCGCCGCCGTGTGTCGTTGCCACTTTCTTCATCATATGGCCGTCGGTATGTAGCAGATCAAGAATATTCATAATTGTTTCAACTCATCGTAAAATTCATTAATGGCTTGCATCGCGGACGTTGTGCCGCCCCTGTCCGGGTGCCATTTGAAAGCCATGTTCCGATAAATTCTTTGAATCTGTCCGGCGTCAAGGTTTGACGGTGTATGATCACGGCAATCAGAAGTGCATCCGTCGCGCTCCAGCATCTCCCGGCGGACGGCGCTCAACAGCGGCTCCCGCAAGTCAATTTCAAATCTAAGCCATTCAAGATAATTGTCGGGCAATTCGCTTAAATCCCAGTTCTTATATTTTCCAAACGGCATTTTCATTTTCATAAATCCCTGTCATCGTTGCACCACTACTTGCACCACCCAAAAAATAGGCTCTTTCAATAACAAAAACAATGGCTTAGATGTTTTTTGGTGCATATAAGCCCCCTATATTTTACCCCTCTACTAAGGGAAAAGGGCAAAATCTCTTGCAAGTCAATAATATCATTAATTAATTGACTAAAACAAAAAGTGGTGCAATGGTTGGTGCAATTCGTCATGTCCGTTCCCATTTGTTTCTGGTTTTGTTGAATTGGATGTCTTTTACGTTGGTCAAATTTTTAATCGCGTTCTGATAAACAAAGATTCCCGGCCGCTCATAATGGACAGCGCGTTTCAATTCGCTTTCCGTCAAAGGGTTCCCCTTCAACTTGCGACGGATTTTTTCTTCCATCTCCGCAATTTTTGAATCTGCACCAATCGGATCATGCAAGCGCCGCGCTTCTAATTGCCAATCCATCAAATCAATTACATCCTGAACAACTGATTCATCAACTTCGTCTTTCCCTGCATTGACAGCCAGTAAAATCATAAATCGTAGCGCGTATGTGTCCAGCCGTTTGGTGTGTACGGATTGTTCAAGATTAAAATACCAGCGCTCATATAGTTCTTTCGCGGACGACGTAAAATCCAATTCCGGGCACATACCAGCCCGACCTATGACTTTGTTGAGTTCGTTTTTCATAACATCCCATTCTTGATAAGGCACCCGCCCAGGAATCGCGTGTTTCCGTTGGCCCTGTCCCGGCACAATGAAAAGACGGTTCGTCATTCCAATATCTTGAAAAGCGCTGTCCCATGTTCGTTCATAGGTTTCAATCGTTGACGCGGCCAAGATTGACAGAAAAGCGCTGGTTAAAATTATCTCTTTGTCTTTGGTGTGTGATTCGTAACGATTTGATTCAAACAAGGTGCATACACAAGGCAGTAAAACCGATCCGTCAACTTTCGCTTTTCCAACAAAAGCTTTCAATTCGTCATAGACTAATAAAAGGTTAGTGTCTTTTTGAAAGCGCCGCTGTAAGCCTTCAGCCGATCCGACGCCAAAACAGGATTGAAAGAATGACAAGGCATTGATGAAAAAATCAACTGTCTTATTGATTGCCGTGGACTTTCTGTCATCGGCGGATTCGCCTAAGATCACGCAATATAAGCGCGGTTGCGGTTTGAGTTCTGTTTTTAATGTGACACGTCCGGCCAAAACAGCGCCAAGACACGTCAAATAAGCCATGAAAAAGAAATGACGCGGCGGCTCCATGCTATCATTGAGCACGGCGGCAAAATAGCCAGCGGCACCCTTCATGATGTGATTAGGGAAAGCCAGCGGCCCGACGGTTTCCGTTTGTTGCCCACGGGCAACATTTTCAGCGTCCGGCGCGAACCGTGCCCGCTCATAATTGACGCGCTCATTGACGGCGGCGGTTATAGTGTTCATGTCCGCCCCCTATTCGCCGCGCCCAATTACGACCTCGCTCCGTTTTTCCAGAAACTTAATCAGTTCAGCAACGGAATAAACAATTTTCCGGCCTATGCGGATTCGTCCCGCCGGGCCTTTGCCTTGACAATCCAAGTTTGCCAAGTATTTTTCTGAAATTAAGCCGCCGGTGAATTTTTCAATTTCCGTCCGCGCAACGATAGGTGACGGCCACTTGTCGGCCATTGACGAAAGAAGATTTGAAACTGTGATTTGATCCATAAAAAATCCCTCCTAAAAGTTATTTTCTCATCTCTTAGGAAGGATCATAACACGTAAGTATTTGATCTTAAAGGTAATTAACCTTTAATGATTTTTACCAAAAACCATTCTTCGCGCCTTCAGGTCTGCCGCCGCCGGTGCCTTCAATTGTTGCCGTATGCTTTCTGCACTTTGCGCGTGAAAATGTTTTGCCATGTCCTCATAAATTTTCTGTTTGTCTTCCGCCGTGGCTTTTCGATTTAATGCCGCAAGCCTGCTTGTATATTCCGAGTAAAGCGTTAGTTTTGGTATTCTGACAGGCTTTCCCGTGGACAATCCGAGAAACTTCAATGCTTGCGCCGCCCGTGTAGCCCACGGCCCGCCGTCTGCGTCGCTCTGGTTCATGATGTTTTGCGCTTCATTCCAAAGGTGAAGTACATCTTCATATTTCTTTTTATAGTCAATCGGCCTTGCAACCGGCTTCCCATTTTCATCAATAACAATTTCAATGTCGTTCCCGTCTTTGTCCTTTACGTTTTCAGCCATGTCCGCGCCCTTTGCGCCCCTGTATTAATGAAGGGAAGGCGGCTAGGGTTTGCCGCCGTTCGCGTTGCAATCGCTATCCCTTCAGGTTTGTTTTTCACTCCACCACCCGTTTCATGTTTACATAATATGTATTATATGACATGACCAATATTTCAATTGCTCCACTTACGGCCTTATTTTGAGGCTTTCACTCCACTTTTGCCTTGATTCATCCATAAGTAGTTAATATCTTTCTGATATAGTCTTGCAATTTCATGCAATGTGCATCAGCTTTCGCCTTCAGCCGTTCAAGTTCAGCATCATTAAAATTGATCTGAATTGATTTATTTTTTACCCGTGCGGCTTTCTCATCTGCTATGTCCGCTTCCATCCTTGCCGCGTGATCCATGACGGCGCTTAGTCGGTCATCAACAATCTTATCCTTGCTCATGCGTTCCCGTTCCTATGTTGGAAAATTGACAACTTTTCCGGCCTTGTGTTCAGCCTTCTTGATGGATTTTTCCAGCACCCGCGTTGCGTTCTGCAATGTTTCCGGCGCCAAGTGGCTATAACGTTCAGTCATTGAAATATTGGAATGTCCCATCAACTTCTTGACGGTGTAAATATCGGTTCCCGCCGTAACGTGCCAGCTTGCAAACGTATGCCGTAGCGAATGAAAAACGATCTGTCGCCGCTTATCAGTAATGCCTTCATTCAATTTTAAATCGGCAACAACTTCAGCATAAATTTTCGGCGTGTCCTTCAATGGTTCCTTTTCAGCATCCTTATCCTTGCGCGGTTTCTGAAAGATGTAGTCATCATGTTTCCCGCGTGTCATCCCGTCAAACATTGCCTTTACTTTTGCCGTCATGAAGGCAATCCGCCCGGTGACGCCTTTGGGATCGACAACATCAATGGTGCCTTTGTCGGTATCAACATGGCCCCATTTCAATTTTGCAATTTCGCCAAAACGCATCCCGGTATGAAGGCTCAACAAGGATATTTCATAAGTCATCTTATCCTTTGCCTTCAGCGCTTCCAAGAGATTTTCGGCCTCTTTATGGTTCAAGAATCGGACGCGCTTATTATCCACTTTTGGAATCTTGATTTGTTTCGTCGGTGATTCGCCCACAACTAATCCGTTCAGTCTTGCCGTGTTCCATGCGTGTCTAAGTGTCGCCAAAACATATTGGAGCGTTCGCGCGGACTTGCCGTCATCAAGTATATGCTTTTTGATTTTTTCAATCGTAAATGGTTTTATATCTTTCAATGGTATGTTGCCGATCACGGGATCAATCCACTTATTAAAATGTTCCCTGTTCTTGCGGATGGTGTCTTTCTTTCGGCCGATTGAATAGGCCGGAAAATATTTTTCATCCCAGTATTGACGAAACGTGATATTTTCTTTCTCCAGCCGTGCCCGTGTCGCCGCTTGCTCTTTCTTTTCCTCACTCAATATTTGACGTTTCTCTTTCAAGGTTTGCGGGCCCTCTGCCAACTTCTGATTTTTTTTCAATTCCGTAAGTCTTAGGAAAGCATCGGACGCGGTCATACCTTCAGAGGCCCAACCCAGCCCCTCTTCTTTGTCTTTCCCGTCCAACCTATATCGGATTATAAAATATTGATCATAATTGACGCCGTGTTTTCGTGTCGGGTGTTTCCGGTAACGGACGCCCTTGAAACTTGTCTTGAATCTGTCTTTCATAGTAGATGTCCCCCGCCTGTTTGTCCCGTTCCTGTCCCGTTTTTTTGACTGACGTCATGTTTTTTTATCTGACGTTATTTGAAAATATAATACTCATCAAACCCTTGACAGTCAAGCCTTTTCTTGCTATTAAATGACATAAAAGGACGTTATAAAAAAGTGGGAAAATGGGGACTCAAAATCCCCCGCTCGCAAGGGCATCTCGGTTCGATTCCGAGCTCCGGCACCATTGATTCTTAATCCTTTTTTATGTGTTCCGGCCACTTAATAAATCTTTTATTACGGTCCTGAGGTGTGGTAAAAATTAAGAAAAGGATTGTTATGCGCTACGTCACATTATCCATTTTTCTTTTTTTGTCTTTATTCAGCTCACCGGCAATGAGTGAAACGGCAGAAGACTGGTTGAATAAGGCCGGCGCAATATCAGACGGCAGCAAATATACAGCCCCGTTTAAAGCGATTGAATATCTGAATAATGCCTCTAAACTTCAGCCGGAAAATGCCGAAATCTATTATAACAGAGGTGTTGCTTACGACAACCTTGGACAGTATCAACCAGCGATCAAAGACTATAGCCAAGCCATCCGTTTAAAGCCGGATTATGCCGAAGCGTTCTACAACCGAGGCACTATTTATAATGAGTTGGCCCAGTATGAACAAGCGATATCCGATTTTAATCAGGCTATTGATCTTCAACCCACAGACGCCGAAGCGTATCACAACCGCGGCTTTGCGTACGACAAACTGAGTCAGTTTGAGCAGGCTATTGAAAATTATAACCAGGCCATCCGTTTGAAGCCGGATTATGCTTCAGCGTATCATAACAGAGGCATTGTTTACTTTTCCCGGGGCAATAACAATCCGGGATGTTCTGACGCGCAACGCGCATGCTCATTAGGACATTGCAAATTAATGGAAATGGCTAAAAAAAGAGGTTTGTGTCACTGATTCCTGGTAACTTTATCCCCTGAAATGAAATAATGGATTATCTTTACCAGCAACTGGCTTTTTATTTATTTTTTACGGATTATATTTTCATTTGACACAAAGTAAATCTTAATGTAGTCAATTCATACATAATCATTCCTGCACATTCTGATTTTGAAAACAATACGGTGTCGCTCGCTTTGTTCAAAGGGGTTAAATGAAGAGCAAGAAATATTCAACGGATCAAAATTTTACCGAAACTCAACATTCCGAAAACATTCTAAAACAGACGGAAGATAAACTCAGGGAAAGCGAACAAAAATTTCGCAATATCATCTTTAACCTGGATGAAGCGTATTTCAGCATCACGCTGGATGGAACACTGCTGGAACACAACCCGGCACTGAACCGCATCCTTGGTTTTCCAGGCCATTTAGATTTGAGAGGTTTTCATATCCCTGATTTATGGCAAAACGACGAAGATCGGGAAAATTATCTAAAGGAATTACTGGTCAACCACTCGATTTCTAAATACAAAATCAAAGCAAAGACGCAACAGGGAAAGCTCATAACGCTTTTAGCCAGCGCCCATTTAGTCGAAGACGAATGTACCCGCCCCCGGAGAATAGAGGGAATTTTTCTGGACATAACGGATCTCCAGCAAACAGAAGAGAGGTTGCTGCGGGAGGAACAGAAATTCCGGGCTATCGCCGAAAACACGTTTGATATTATCATTCTTTTAAACCGCGAAGGAAAACCCGTTTATGCGAATCCGGCTCTGGAAAGAGTTTTGGGATACAAGCCGGAGGAAAGGATTGGAGCTAACGGATTTGAATTTGTTCATCCGGATTCCATGAAATTTTTGCTGGAGTCCTTCATAACCCTGGTCAGCAATCCCCAGCATCCCCCTATTCACGGAGAAAGCCGCCTTCGTCACAAAGACGGCAGTTGGCGCATCTTCGAAACGGTCGGCACTGCTCTAACACACAATAATATGGTGGAAGCGATCGTTGTCAATCACCGTGATATTACAAAGCGCAAGCAAGCCGAAGAATTATTAATAAAAAGTGAGGAGCGATACCGGACCCTTGCGGAAAACGCCACCGACGCAATCTTCACCATTGACATGAATTTTAATTACACCTACGCGAGTCCCTCCGTATATAATATCGTGGGATACACGGCCGAGGAAGTGAAAACGATGAGGGTGGAACAACTCGTCGACGCTGAAACGCTGCAATGGTTTGCTCAAATGTTTGCCGAAGAACTGGAAACAGAAAAACGAAAAGACCGGGATTTAAAAAGATCGCGCGTTTTGGAGTATCAGCATATCCGCAAGGATGGCTCGAAAGTATGGGTGGAAAACAAGCTGACCTTTCTGAGAAATGAAAATAACGAAGCGATAGGTCTCGAGGGAGTTGTCCGCGACATTACCGACCGCAAAAAAGCTCAGGAAGCAGCCTTAAAGGAACATAACTTCAGCCGTTCAGCCCTGGACAGCTTAATGGTGCCTTTTTTCATGTTCGAACTGGAAAGCAGAAAATTTTTCAGGTGGAATAAAGCTTTCACGCGTGCATGCGGCTGCACTGACGAAGAAATAGCGCAGGTGACACCAATATATTTCATCCCTGAATCAGAACGGGAAAACCTGCTGAAGCTGGCCGAAGAATTCGAAGTCAGCGGAAAAGTCGTATTTGAAATGCCCGTTCTTTCCAAAAACGGCCAAACCACGCCTTACTTATTGTCGGGCAATCTCCTGACTTATGACGGGAAGCAGTATGTCGTGGGCATGGGCATCGATATCACCGATCACAAAAAAGCGGATGAATTGGTAAAACAAAGTGAAGCAAAGTACAGACTTCTGGCCGATTACATGAAGGATTATGTGTGGCTGATGGACTTAAACTTGAAAATAAACTATGTCAGCCCCTCCGCTGAAAAGCTTCTGGGATATAGTCAGGAAGAATTTAAAGAGCTTTCTATTGATAAATTTTTAACCCCGGATTCTTTTCAGAAAGCAATGGATTTCTGCTCGGAAGAACTGCCCAAGGCATTGGCTGCGCCTCCGGATTACGTGTTGGATCGCACCCTGGAACTGGAATACCTCAGCAGGGACGGTCAAGCAGTCTGGGGAGAAGCCACCTTCACGCTCATCAGAGATCAAGAGGGCAAACCTGTTTCCATTCTCGGCGAAAGCAGAAACATCACTGAACGCAAAAAAATAGAGGACGAATTGAGAAAAAGTGAAGAAAACTTTCGACGATCCCTTGATGACTCCCCGCTGGGTGTGCGGATCTCCTCCTTTGAGGGTGAAACAATTTACGCCAACCGGGCGATTCTGGATATCTATGGTTACGAAAGCATCGAGGAGCTGAAGAACACGCCCCTGAAGGAACGCTATACGCCGGAAAGTTATGCTGAATACCTGGCAAGAAAGAAAAAAAGAGAACTGGGAGAATTTGGCCCCTCGGAATATGAAGTAAGTATCATCAGAAAAACGGGGGAGGTACGCCATCTCTATGTTTTCCGAAAGGAAATATTCTGGAACGGTAAAAAACAATCTCAGGTGATTTATCAGGACATCACCTTGCGCAGGCAGGCCGAAGAAAAACTCAACGAAACTCTGGAAAGCCTACGCCAATCCATCAAAATAACGATTCAGGTGCTGGGCACGGCAACGGAAGCCAAAGATCCTTATATGGCCGGACATCAAAAGAGAGTTGCCGATCTGGCGCGAGCCATTGCCACGGAAATGAAACTGCCAAACGATAAAATCGAAGCCATCCGTATGGCCAGTGCCATTCATGACATCGGAAAAATATCAGTGCCATCGGAAATACTATGCAAACCTGCGGTTCTGTCTGACATTGAATTTTCGCTGGTCAAAAACCATCCCTTTTACAGTTATGAAATTATTAAAGAAGTGGAAGCGCCCTGGCCTCTGGCCGATATCGTGTACCAGCATCATGAACGCATCGACGGATCGGGCTATCCCCTGGGTAAGAAAAACGGTGATATTCTGATTGAATCAAGAATTCTCGCGGTGGCGGATGTGGTAGAGGCCATGATTTCCTATCGGCCTTATAGACCGGCGCTGGAACTGGAAAGTGCTTTGAACGAAATTGAAAAAAACGCGGGTATTCTTTATGACCGTGATGTTGTTCAAGCCTGCCTGAAGCTTTTCCGGGAAAAAGGCTACCGCATATCTTAAACGGTTTTCTCCCCGGATATATCCCCGATCAAGGTATATTTTGTACACACCGGTAAAAACAGCCCGACAGTCCGACGAAACTTGACGAACAGACAAATTTGATTTAAATGTCGAAAGCTTTCTTAAAGGAGGAAAATTTTGAGAAAATTCACTGTTGTTTTATTATTGATTCTGTTTCTTCTACCCATTCTAGGTTTAGCCAGACAAACAACCGTACCTGTCAGGAAGAAAACGGCAACAGTTGAGGAGCAATTCAAAAAGAGTTTCCCCAAAAATAATTATGAAAGCATAACCCCTACAGCCGTGAGTGGCGTTTATGAAGTTTACGCCGTCAATGAATTATATTATTATATACCGAAGGATGAGGTCATCTTGTATGGAAGCCTGATTACCAAAAACGGAGTCAACCTCACCCGGGAAAGTTTCTTAAAGAAAATGGCGCAAAAAATAGCGAAACTCCCCCTGGCCAGCGCGATAAAAATCGGCAACGGCAAAACCGTTATCGTAGAATTTGTTGATCCGAATTGTCATTTTTGCCGTGAGTCTTATAAATATTTTGCAAAGCATAAGGATCTCACGATGTATGCTTTCCTTTACCCGTTGTCCAAGGAATCGGCCGATAAGGCCAAATACATTTTATGTTCAAAAGATGCCGTCAAAGCTTACAACGATGTTCTGAGCGGAAAACTCGATAAAATGAAACCAGACGTCTGCCCGGACAAAAAAGCGGATGAAACTATAAAAACCAATATGAAATTCGCTTCACAGATTGGACTCAGAGGCACACCACTTTTTTACATCAAGGGTCAGGTGGTAGATGGATTTGATCCCCCGGCATTGGACAAACTTTTGAAAAATTAACAGGCTGATGAAGATCGCCCGTTTCATCCCAAAGGGGCGATTACCGGATTTTCCCACCCGTTTTGGCTTCACGGTCAAAAGCCAGAACGGTCAGACCTTTTTCTGTGTCGGTCGCCAGCAGCATACCGTGCGATTCAACACCCATTAATTTTGCCGGTTTTAAATTGGCAACCACCACTATTGTCTTGCCGATTAATTCCTCCGGCTTGTAGTCTTTGCCGATCCCCGCGACAATGGTTCTTTCTTCACCGATGTCAATTTTCAATTTGATGAGCTTGCTGGATTTGGGCACGGCTTCCGCTTCAAGAATTTTGGCCACACGCAAATCAACTTTCGAGAATTCTTCGTAGTCAATCTCCGGTTTCAGGTCAGCCAGCGATTGTTTTTGTTCCGGCGCCCCGCCTTCCTTCTCCTGACTGATCCGCGGAAACAGCGATTCTCCGCGCAACAAGGGACTGCCGCTTTTCAGAACACTGCCCTTTTTGATTCCGGCGAGATCCAACTGCCGGGCTTCACCATCTCCGATTTGTTTCAAGATTTTCTCCGCCGTTTGCGGCATGAAAGGCGAAATTAAGACAGCGATTTCCTGAAGAGCCACCAGGAGATTATACATGATGGCCGTCAGTTTCTCCCGGTTGGCCGGATCCTTTCCCAGTGTCCACGGTTCATTTTCCACAATATATTTATTAGCGATACTGATGAATTCCCAAATGGCCATTAATGCTTTATGCAGAGACATATCCTGAAAACTCGCTTCCACGTCACCAACTGTTTTCAGAACCGATTGACGCAGGGTCGAATCTTGATGATGCGCGCTGACGTCCGGGACCTTGCCGTCACAATATTTGATGGCCATTGTAATGGTGCGGCTGACCAGATTACCCAGATCATTGGCCAGATCGGAATTGAGACGCTGAACAAAAGCTTCCTCCGAAAAATTGGAATCCAGCCCGAAAACCATATCCCGGAGCAGAAAATAACGGAAAGCGTCGAGGCCGTATTTGTCTTTCAAATCCAGCGGACGAACGATGTTGCCGAGGCTTTTGGACATCTTGCTTTGGTCCGAATTCCAGTAACCGTGAACGTTGAGGTGCTGGTAAGGTTCGATCCCGGCTGATTTGAGCATGGTCGGCCAGTAAATGCCGTGGGGTTTCAGAATATCCTTGGCGATAAGGTGTTCGGCAACCGGCCAGAATTTTTTAAAATTTTCTCCGTCAGGATATCCCAGGGCGGTAACGTAATTAATCAGGGCGTCAAACCAGACATAGGTTACATATTTTTCATCAAACGGCAAAGTGATGCCCCATTCCAGTCGGGTTTTGGGACGTGATATACAAAGGTCTTCCAGCGGATCCCGCAGAAAAGCCAGCGCTTCATTCCGGTATCGTTCCGGCCGGATGAATTCAGGATTTTTCTGGATGTGGTCAATGAGCCAGTCCTGGTATTTGCTCATCTTGAAAAAATAATTTTTTTCTTCGATATACTGCGTCTCCCGTCCATGCTCGGGACACTTGCCGTCCACGATTTCCTTTTCGGTCAGAAATCGTTCACAGCCGAAGCAGTAATGGCCGCCGTAACTGCCGAAATAAATATCACCGGCATCATACACCTTCTGTAAAATATAACGTACCGTTTCAATGTGATTGGGATCGGTGGTTCTGATAAAGTAATCGTTGGATATGGCAAGTTCCGGACACAGTGCGCGAAACTGGGCGCTGATTTTATCCGCGTATTCCTTGGGAGAGATGCCGGCCTTTTGCGCGGCTTCCGCAATTTTGTCGCCGTGTTCGTCGGTTCCTGTCACAAAAAAAGTTTCATGTCCAACCATCCGGTGATATCTGGCCAAAACATCGGCCACGATCGTCGTGTAAGCATGTCCGATATGCGGCAACGCATTGACGTAATAGATCGGTGTGCTTATATAAAATGCTTCTGACATATCCATATTTTCTCCCTGCTAATCATTGTAAGACTCTATTTCATCCATTTTTTCCAGATCCAGCGTTTTCTTTTCTTCCCGTTCCAGAGATTCACCGCCCGGCGCCTTGGTAATCTTGGGACATTTTTTCTTTCCCGCGTATCCTTGATGTTCAAAGGCCAGACAGCACATCAGACGTCCGCACAATCCTGAGATTTTTTCAGGATTCAGGGACATGTTCTGTTCCTTGGCCATCTTCACTGTAACCCGTTCGAGATTCTGCAGGATGCCCGCGCAACACACCATCCGTCCGCAAACGGCAATGCCTTTGGTAATGCGTGTTTCCTGGCGGGCGCCGATCTGCTTGAGTTCTATGCGCATCTTAAATTTCTGCACCAGATCTTTCACCAGTTCCCGGAAATCCACTCTGTTTTCCGCCGTAAAATAAAAAATTATTTTACTTTTCTCGAAGAGGCAATCCACATCAACCAGCTTCATGGCAAGTTCCCGCTTGTGAATTTTTTCCTGACAAAAACTCCAGGCCTCGCGCTCCAGCCGCTCATTGTCCTCTTTAATCTGAAGATCTTCTTGTGTCACCTTGCGGATGATTCTTTTCATATTCGCCGGCACGTCCTCGGGTGGGCATCTTTTGACATCCGTAACCACAACACCCAGCGCGATGCCGTTATCCGTATCAACGATCACCTGATCATTCTTATGTAAAATGAGATCGGAACTGTTGAAATGATATATTTTACCTTCCTTTTTGAACTTGACACCAATAATATTTACAAGCAATTTACGTCCTACCTTGTTTTTAATCCCTTTCGCTTCGCTTCAGGGATAGTTCCCAATCCTGATAAATCGGGATTGGATAGTTCGACTTACGTTTCGAGCTTCGCTTCGCTCGCTCTCAACGAGTTTCACTACGTCCATCAAATTTCAGTTCGCTCTGCTGCTGAAATTTGGGACTCACTATAGCTCAACTTAAATGCCATTGTTTCCAAAGTCAATGATTTGTTTACATTCTGTTCTATGATGACGCCGGCTTTCTCTATCTGTTCTATGCTTTGAAGAATCTGCTCACCGGATAGCCGGCCGGCACGTTCCTGAATTAAATCATAATGATCCTGATTGATCAGCATTTCGTTTTTTCCGGTTTCTTTGAAAATCAGCAAATCACGGAAAAAAGAATTAACAATATTTAACCCCTGCCTGATTTCCTTTTTTTTGCTTCCCAGAAAAGAGGCCAGATTAATCAGACTGAACGCATCTTTTTTACTGGCGGCGGCCAGCAGACCTAATAGTTCTCTACGATAATCGACGATATTGTCTTTATTTAAGGCCAGAGCGTTGCCGATGGAACCGCCGGATAAGGACGCCAGCAGCACCGCTTGCTGTTCATCCATTTTCATCTCCGACACAAGAAATCCGGCAACCGTTTCCGCACTCAGGGGATTAAAACGCATTTGCTGGCAGCGCGAAAGAATCGTTTGCGGCAGGGCAGATGGCCTGGTCGTCACCAGGATCAGAATATTGGACGATGTCGGTTCTTCCAGCATCTTCAAAAGAGCGTTGGCCGATGGATCGTTCATCCTGTCGGCATCATCGATGATAAACGCTCTTTTTTTCGCTTCCAGCGGACGGCAACGGGTCCTTTCCTGCATTTGACGGATGGTATCGATACGAATGAACTGACCCTCCGCCTGCACGGGGAAAATATCAGGGTGGATGCCTTTTGCAATTTTTCGGCAGGAAGGACATTCATCGCACGAATCGTTCAGGGAGTCCGACTTTGCGCAATTGATTGCTTTGACCAACTCAAGGGCCAGCGTTTTCTTGCCGATCGCCTCCAGGCCGCTGAAGAGGTAGGCATGTCCTGTTCTTTTTTGAACCAGGGTTTTTTGCAGAATTTTTATCTTTTGTTCATGACCGTAAATATGGCTGAATGACATAATAAAAAGAAAACATCCCGAAAATTATTTTTGGCATTGGATGAAATCACTTATATGCCGGCGCACGTCTTCCTGAATGGCGGTAACATCCCGATCGGCATTAATCAGACGGAAACGTGCCGGATCATTTCTGGATATTTCCAGATACCCTTCCCGAATCCGCGTGTGAAATTCCATATGCTCTCTTTCAAAACGGTCGGAAGCGGCGGGATTGTCCAGTTGGTTGTTGCGCGCCATCGCCCTTTTCAGTCCGGTTTCCACAGGCAAATCAAACAACAACGTCATATCCGGCAGGGTGTTGCGCGCCGAGTAGTCGTTGATGAACCGGATCGCTTCACGATCAAGGCCGCGCCCGGCGCCCTGATAGGCATAGGTGGCATCGGAAAAACGATCGCACAAAACGATTTTTCCCTGCTGGAGAGCCGGACGGATGACTTCCCGGATATGCTGGGCACGGGCGGCACAGAACAGCAACAACTCCGCTTCCGCGCAGAGATGGCCATGCTCTCGTTTGAAAAGGATATCGGCTATTTGAATTCCGATGTCCGTCCCGGTCGGTTCCTGCGTGACAATAAATGGAATATCCTTCTCACTGAGATAGGCCGCGGCCAGTTTAATCTGGGTCGATTTTCCCGACCCTTCAATGCCCTCAAAGGTAATAAATTTGTTCACCAACTTAATCCTTCTAACCGGGCAAGCTATTGATAGAATGAACGCTTGCGGTTAATATTTGTAAGAAGACAAGACTCCCCTGTCGGCAAGGTATGAATATGGAGCAGGTAATAGGCATAACTGGGAATAGAGCTGAAAGAAGATCTATTCCCAGTTAAATATTTACCGTGAAAAATTATTTTCCCTCACCGGGCACAATGGCCTCAACCGGGCACTGATCGGAGCAACTTCCGCAATCATCACAAAGTTTGGGGTCGATAACATATTTGTCTTCACCTTCAGAAATCGCCCCTTTGGGACACTCACTTTCACAAGAACCGCAAGCTATACATTCGTCAGTAATCACATATGCCATAATCTTCATACTCCTTTTATATTTATTACTTTTAAAAATAAAATCCTCAACAAACAGACTGCCGGGAAATTATTATAAAACAAAGCCTGAATGCGGTATCGCCCGTCACGATATACGTTTAGACGGCAACAACTTCCTTCACAGCCGGTATCTGCTGCTTAATGATTTTTTCTATGCCCATTTTCAAAGTCATCTGGGACATGGGACAACCGCGACACGCGCCGGTCAGCTTAACCCTGACGATACCGTCTTCACTGACATCCACCAGTTCCACGTCTCCACCGTCAGCCTGCAAACCGGGCCTGACCATATCAATCGCTTTCTGAACTTCTTCTTTCATGGTATTTCTCCGTTCATCTCAAATTTATCTTCATCCCCGCTCAATGCGGCATATAATGGATCATCTTACGCGCGACATCACGGGCAATCCCCGGTAGTTCAGGTTTCAGTAAAACATAATCTTCAACAATGGAATGATTGGCTTTCCATATGACTTTACCCGTGGCAATATCGTACATGGCCATGGATAATCCAACTTCAGCCATTTTTTTATCACCTTCGGCATAATATTTCCATTCATCAACGGATAGCAGTAAAAAAGAATCGATGTTCATCAAATCCCCGATTCTCCTGATCAAGTCAGGATCAGAAAAATTCAGCATTTGCAGTTTTGCAAGGTACTCCGTCTTCAAATTACGTAATTCTTCATTCTCCTGTACTTTTTGCCGCAGGGTTTCAGCGGCCATAACATTTTCGAAAAACTGCTTTTTCACCAGCGACTCCGCGACAATCTGTTCCACAATCGCCCGGGAATCAACTTCTTTGTGATTCCATACTTGCACAGGAAATACGGCAATCCTTCGTGGATGAATATTCTTCGCTTCCGGTGATAATTGATTAAAATGCAACCCTCCGCAGGCAACGGTCAAGAAGACAAATATAATTAAGATACATTTTGCAAATATTTTTTGTGCCATAATCTCTTATAAAATTTCTTTTGAATGGGCTTTCACATATCAGAAAATGCGCCACAGTAAAACACAAAAACCAGCCATCACATAGCTGGTTTCCAGAAGACCTTCCTTAACCGCCTCGGAAAGCACGGGCTTTTTATCACAAAACACGAAACAAATCCATAAATATAATAAGCAGGGAATCAGAAAAAAACTCAAAGATGACGCCCATCCCGCGGGACTGGAAAGTAGAAGAATAACTAATAATATCAACGAAATAATTTTCAGAATCGTAATAGTCCGTTCCTTGCCGAAAAAAACCGGAATGGTTTCTTTACCTATCAATTTATCACTTTGTATTTCCAGAATATCCGCCATGGCTGAACGGATAAAAACCATTCCAAACGTGAACAGAAAAGCCACCACCAGACCGGGCACATGGAAATGTTGCTCATCCAAAACTGGTAAAACCGCCGCGGCGATTCCCCAGGCCAGGGACATCAACGTGTTTTTTGAACCGGGGATATCTCGCAAACTCTGAACTTTCCATTCCCGGGGAAAAATGCCCATATTATAAAGCACACCGCCCACCGACATCACAAATAACGTCAAAAAAGCCGTCGATGATTCTTTAAACGCCAGAACCAGCGCGGTACCAATGGCCATTAAAGCTGTGTAGAAGAATATTTTTTCGTAGCGCAGATAGGTCTCTTCGCGAAAAGAACCCACCAGGCCGGTTGGTTTACGGCTGATCAAACGGTTCAAAACGTGAATGGCGTAAACAAAAAAAGAGGCGATGGCCATAAAAGGAAACTTTACCGGGATCCCCTGCAGTACCATGCAGACGAGGCAAAGACATCCGGCCCCCATGGCGGAATATACATCCGCCTTGATCGCCGATACCCACAACCCCAGTATTTTGCCCAGGTATTTCAACTTTCTTCTCTGACCTTCCATGATTTTATCCATCACCCGGTCCATGATCCAGTTGGGTGTGGACGCACCTGCCGAAACGCCAATCCGGTTATAAGGACCGAAATCAATCCCGGCCATTTCCGAAGGCGTTTCGATATGGAAAGTGGACGGTTGTTTTTTCCGGGCGAGATCAGCAAGCCTCTGGGTATTGGCGCTGTTTCGTCCTCCGACAATAAACATCGCATCCATCTCTCCGGCCATGGCGATAACTTCCGCCTGCCTCTGCTCGGTCGAGGAGCAAACGGTATTAAAGACAACCGCCTGGGGACATATCGTTTTTATCTTCTCCACAATCTTATTGTAATCGTCAAGATTCTGCGTTGTTTGAGCAACCACGCAGACTTTATCAATACAAGGCAACTTATCCACTTCTTCGATTGTTGAAATAATAATTCCGCGACCGCCGGAGTAACCCAGAAGCCCCTCAACTTCCGGATGCTCCTTGTCCCCGACAATAACCACCGTGTATTGGAGAGCGGTATGCTTCTTGATGATGGCCTGCACATAACCGACTTTGGGACATGTCGCGTCGACCACCTTGATGCCGCTTTCCCTGATTTTTTTTCTCTCCGCCGGCGCGATGCCGTGCGCGCGAATAATCAAAATGGCATTCTCTTGATCCTTGATTTCTTCGATTTTCCCGATAGGGATGATCCCGCGTTTCTTGAGCAGTTCAATGGTTTGCGGATTATGAATGAGCGGGCCGTACGTATAGATACGGCGGTTTTTTTCCTGCTGAGCAATTTTCAGGACGATATCCACCGCCCGGCGTACCCCCATACAAAAACCGGCCGTCTGGGCTAATTTAATTTCCATTTTTTTCTCGTGCGAGGATAAAAAATTCCTTGTTTCCCGAAGGACCTGAAATCGGCGAAGAACAGGTTCCTTCCACTTCCAGATTCAGCGATTCGCAAAATGCCCTGATCTCCTGAACCACACGTTCCTGCACAGCAGGATCCGTAACAACGCCTCCTTCAGCTACTTCTTCCCGCTTTGCCTCAAACTGTGGTTTAATGAGCGCCAGAATCCGTGCACCGCTTTCCAGAAACTTTAAAATCGCCGGTATCACAATTTTCAGGGATATAAAAGATGCATCGATGACGGCCAGATCAATTTTTTCATCCAGATCCGTTCCGTCATAATAACGGCAATTGGTGCGCTCGATAACCACCACGCGTTTGTCTGCGCGCAGCTTCCACGCCAACTGGCCGTAGGCTACATCCAGAGCGTAAACTTTTCGTGCTCCCTTCTGCAAAAGGCAGTCTGTAAATCCGCCGGTGGAAGCGCCGACATCCAAAGCGACAAGGCCATCAACATTCAAATCAAATTCTTGAAGCGCCCCTGCCAGTTTTAATCCACCACGGCTCACGTAAGGATTGTCTTCGCCTTTGATATGAATTTCAGCGGCGGCAGAAACCATCGTGCCCGCCTTATCCGGATAGGCATCATGAACCTTGACCGCCCGGGCCATAATCAGCGCTCGGGCTTTTTCCAGCGTCGGCGCCACGCCACGATCGACCATCAATTGATCCAGACGAATTTTTTTAGAGGTCATATACTCCATACCTTTATTGTAAATTACCAGATATTGTATGGTAAAACAAGATTGTAGCAGGTTTTGTGAAAATCTCCCCTGGATGATATTATAATAGATTTATGATGTGTTATCGCTTCAGGATGATGTTATCCATCCTGCCAGGCACGGAAAATAGTTAGCCGGAACAACTGTCTCTATTTTCCCGTTTTTACGATTTCCAAAATTGACTGTACAGAAATCAATATATGGTATATTTATCAAAACCAATTTTATGATATGCAGGAGTGTCCTCTATGGCTTACGCATTACAGGTAACGCAAGAACCAACATATCTTCACTTCGTTGTTACCGGCCAGAATAGCAAAGAGACCATTTTGGGATATGTCGAAGAAATTAATCAAGAATGTGCCGCCCGCAAGTGTTTCAGGGTCCTGATTGAAGAACGTCTTGATGGTCCGCGCTTGTCCATAATGGATGTATTCGAGCTTGTCCAGAACGTAACGTGCAAAGCCAGAGGGTTATATAAAGCCATTGCCTATGTCGACGTAAATTCTGTCAGTAATACGATGAAGTTTGCCGAAGACGCGTGCGTAAACCGCGCGTTGCCGATCGCGGTTTTCCCGACGGTGTCCGATGCGGAAAAATGGTTAAAGTCTAAAGAATGAAAATTCGTACGCTGTACTTACAATCCTTTCATGAAAAGACAGGGATAATAAGAGATTATCTCGCCAGCATTTCCCGGGTTGTTCGCATGATACCTTCTTCATCAAGGCCATACTTACTGCGCTGCTCGGCCTGCGTGGCATGTTTGACAAACTCATCAGGAATGCCCATACGCTTGACCTGAACGTCTTTTATCCCCTTTTCAGACAGCAATTCCAGGACGGCACTGCCAAAGCCGCCCTGAAGCACATTCTCTTCAATGGTAATAATTTTTTTTATCTCCGCCGCGGTTTTCAAAATTAATGCTTCGTCGAGCGGTTTTACAAAACGGGCATTGATAACCTGAACATGAACTCCTTCTTTTGAAAGATTTGCGGCGGCGGCCAAAGACGGATTCACCGTATTGCCGATGGCAATAATCGCGATGTCCGTTCCTTCCCGCAGCACTTCACCTTTGCCAATCTCCAGATTGATCAGTTTTTCATCCAGACGAACCCCGACACCTTTTCCCCGCGGATAACGCAAAGAAACCGGACGGCCGCAATCCACTGCGGTTTTGAGCATGTGTTGCAGTTCATTTTCATCTTTGGGCGCCATGACGACAATATCCGGTATGGAACGCAGGTAAGCATAATCAAAAAGGCCCTGATGGGTCGCTCCGTCCTCCCCGACAAACCCGCCACGATCCAGGGCAAATACGACCGGTAGTTTTTGCAGACAGACATCATGCACGATCTGGTCATAGGCTCTCTGCAGAAAAGTCGAATAAACAGCAACGACAGGAATTAATCCCTCCAGGGCAAGACCGGCGGCAAATGTCACCGCGTGCTGCTCCGCGATGCCGACATCAAAAAAACGTTTTGGGAATTCCTGGCAGAACTCATTGAGGCCGGTGCCTTCACACATTGCAGCGGTAATCGCGACAACGCGGGAATCGGCACGGGCCAGTTTGACCATGGCCCGACCGAATACGTTTGTATAAGTCGGGACATTGGATGGCGAAGAAATAGCCTGACCGGTTTCCACATCAAAGGGAGCGACCCCATGAAAACCGAGAGGATCTTCTTCGGCGAATTCATAGCCCTTGCCTTTTTTCGTGATGACGTGAACGAGCACGGGAGCGGTCATCTCCTTGATATTTTCAAAAGTCTTAATCAGGTGATCCAGGCGATGTCCCTCCAAAGGTCCCACATAGGTAAAACCCATTTCCTCAAAAAGCGCTCCGGGAACCATCATGGTTTTTAAAATTTCTTCTATCTTTTGGGCAAATTTAATCATATTGCCGCCAATGCCCGGGATGCTGTTGAGAAATCTTTTAATATCGGTTTTCAGAGTTGTAATTTTATGGCCGGTCATCACGCGGTTTAAGTAAGAAGACATTGCGCCGACATTGGAGGAAATCGACATTTCGTTATCGTTTAACACGATGATCATGTTTTTTTTTCGATCCCCCGCCCAGTTCAATCCTTCAAAGGCCATGCCAGCGGTCATGGAACCGTCGCCAATGACCGCAATGACCTTATGATTCAATCCTTTCAAACAACCGGCTTCGATGAATCCCGTGGCGGCGGAAATAGAGGTTCCGCTGTGTCCGACATTGAAGACATCGTAGGGACTTTCTTCCCGGCGAGGAAAACCGCTGATCCCGTTTTTTGTGCGCAACCCGGCAAAGTCATCCTTGCGACCGGTAATGATTTTATGCGCATACGCCTGATGCCCGACATCCCAGATGATTTTATCCTGAGGGGTGTTAAAAACATAATGCAGCGCCAGGGTCAACTCCACGGCGCCCAGGGATGAGGCCAGGTGTCCGCCCCGGAAGGCAACCGTATGGATGATTAATTCCCTGATTTCCTGTGACAGTGTATTAAGCTGAGCAATATTCAAACCACGGATGTCCGCAGGCAGGTTGACATTTTGCAGAACACTGTAATTGACTTTTTCCGGCTGCTTTACCAAAACAACATCCTTCCCGGTATATCTTTACGATTTTCTTTCTTTTATAAAACGGGCCATGACCATCAGCGGCATCGCCCGCTCATCAAACCCCGCAAGACTGGCCGCAGCCGCTTCAATGTGTTGAGATAACTTTTCTTTCGCCGCCGGCATCCCCAGCACAGACGGATAGGTCAGTTTGTTGCGGGAAGCATCACTGCCGGTGCCCTTGCCCATTAAAGCGCTGTCTCCCTCGACATTCAGAATGTCATCCGCAATCTGAAAGGCCAGTCCCACATGGATGCCGTATTCGGTCAGAGCCTGCATTTTATCTTTGCCCGCGTTGGAAATGAGTGCGCCTGATTTTACGGCGGCGATAATCAGCGCTCCCGTCTTGCGCCGATGGATTTCCTGAAGCGTCTGTTCGTCAGCGCCTGATTTTTCTGAAATGACATCCAGCGCCTGTCCGCCAACCATGCCGCCGATGCCGGCAGCGTAAGCGATTTCCTGAATCACCGCCAGGCGCTTCTCGGCTGAAAACATGACCTTTTCAGAACGGGATAACAGGACAAAGGCTTCGGTCAGCAGCGCGTCTCCCGCCAGAATGGCGATATTTTCCCCGAAAACCTTATGACACGTCGGTTTGCCGCGTCGGAAATCGTCGTTATCCATGGACGGTAAATCGTCATGAATCAGAGAGTATGAATGAATTAATTCCAGCGCACAGGCCACGGGCATGGCCGGCGCCAGGTCTCCGCCGACAGCTTCCGCCGCCGCGAGACAGAGAATCGGCCGGATCCGTTTCCCGCCGTTGAAAACACTGTAACGTATCGCTTCATATATTTCGGCGGGAATCCCGTTCCCCGGAATATAACGCTGCAGCGCTTCCTCCACAATACCTTGCCTGTCCTCCAGGTAAGCTTTTAAGAATAAGTCATCATCTTGATTCATCGTCTTCTCCCTGAAACTTTTTTAACTGCAAGGAATTTTCCTTTTCCAGAAGCACCTCGACGCGCCGTTCCGTCTCTTCCAGTTTCGATGAACAAAAACGGATCAGCTTGATTCCCTCTTCAAAAGATTTCAGGGCATCATCCAGGGGCATATCACCTGCTTCCATTTTCCGGACGATATCTTCGAGTTTTTCCAGCGCGTCTTCAAATTTCTCCTTTGCCATCATTCACCCCTAACCCCCATGAACGGGATATGTACCTTCATTAAAATATTTTTTCTATTTTAGCGTTAAAATTACCCCTTGCCAAGAGTACATTCACATTGTCTCCGACACTCAAATCATCGGTCTGTCGCACAATCATCGCGCTGTCAACACGACGGGTGATGCTGTAACCCCTCTGCAAAACTGCCAGAGGACTGATCGACTCCAGAAGGGCTGAATTTTTCATAAGTCTTTCTCTGGCGGCTGTCAAACGAATCAGTATGTTATTTGATAATTCTTTTTGCAGATTCTGCAATAGAAATTTCTTCTCTCTGATTTTCAGCACCGGGCTCTGATGCAACAGACGCAATTCCAGTTGACGCAGTTCATGATAAATATTTTGCTTTTTATGTTGCAAGGCGCCGGTCAGTCTTTCCCTGAGCTCGTCCACGCCTATTTTCAGATCAGCCACAAACCGGCGCGGATCCTTTAATCTTACCTGCAAATCGGCAAGCTGCTCCCGATAGTCATCCAACTGACGGAAAAAACCGGACATTGTCCGCTGTTGGAGCGTATTGATTTTTGATAACAATTCTAATCGTTGCGGAACAATCAGTTCCGCGGCGGCAGACGGCGTGGGCGCCCTCAGATCCGCCACAAAATCGCAAATCGTAAAATCCGTTTCGTGGCCTACGGCAGATACAATCGGTATCGTGGACCTGAAAATTTCCCGCGCCAGCGCCTCATCATTGAAAGGAGCGATATCTTCCAGCGAACCGCCGCCCCGGGCAATGATAATGACATCTACACCGCCGTAGGCATGCACATTGCGCAAAGCCCGGATGATTTCATCCACCGCTTCATTGCCCTGCACGCGCACCGGAGCAATCAACACGTCAACCGACGGGAAACGCCGTTTCGTGATGTTCAGAATATCCCGGATGACCGCCCCGGTCGGCGACGTCACCACAGCGATTCTTTCGGGAAGAAAGGGAAGTGATTTCTTATGACACGCATCAAATAATCCTTCCGCAAACAGTTTTGCCTTGAGCTGCTCAAACGCCTTTTGCAGCGCACCCACTCCCAGCGGCTCCACCGACTCGACAACCAGTTGATATTCGCCGCGCGGCAGGTAAACATTCAAACGTGCCCGGCACAAAACTTTCAGACCTTCTTCCAGTTCAAAATGATTGCGTCTCTGATAAACGCCGAACTGACGAAAAAAAACCGCCCGAATCTGGCTTTGTTCATCTTTCAATGTGAAATAAACATGTCCGGATTGCGGCCGCCGCAGATTGGAAACCTCGCCTTCCACCAGAACAAAATCAAGCGTTTCCTCAAGAAGAAATTTAATATTATTATTAAGTTGTGATACGGTCAGAATATCTTCCATTTCAACAAATCCCTGCATTCAACTACCAGATATTGAAAGGTAAAACAAGGTTGATTCAGAACGGCTCCATTCCTGATGAAACTTCCCTCTTGATTATGGAACGGGTACTCTACTTTTAATTACCAATTGATGCCATCCGGATTTAAGTCTGAATTTCAACCGGTTGATTCTGAAATGAACAACCCCTCTGCAAGCGGCGGGGAATTGTACCCGAAGAGATTAAAGTCACGAACCAATTGCGATTAAAGAATAATCCAGATTAAAGAATAATCATTGACTTATTTTTTAAAATATAGGATATTTTAAAAAAATTGCTAATGATATTAACAACCTTTCATTCAATTATTTAACCTTAAAAAAGAAGTTCATGTAACTGTCGTTAGAATTCAGTGAGAATTTTACAGATGTCAATAAATCCAACCTACAATATTTTTGATATCTGAAAATCAGGGACTGAATGAAATCAAAATCACAGGAAAAAGCATAAAGGGGCAAGAACTATGCTTAACAATGTCAAAATAGGAACAAAGATCGTTGGCGGCGTGATTTTTATCATCGTGATGTCACAGGCCATAGGGTTTTACGCCCTCTTCAATCTGTCCGCCCTAGGAAACAAACTCAACCAGATCAGTAATGTCGAACTAACCGCCGTCAATAATCTCAGAAGCATTGATAAAGAGATTAGTTATATTGTGGCTTGTGAAAGGGGTCTGGCTCTGGGCATCATGTTTGATAATGAACAAATTCGCAAAGACTTGTTTAAGCAGATAAGTGTATCATGGGAAAGATTGGAAAAGAACTGGGCCGAGTATGAGAATTTACCCAAGGGGGAAAATGAGAAGTTGTTGTGGAATGAATTCGTAGTTAGTTTCAGAACATGGAAAAAAAATCATGATAAAGCGATGGAAGCTCTGAATAATAAACTGAGATTAGTGCAAGCAGGAATATCCGAAGAAGACGCGAATTTTCAAAAATGGGACAAGGCAGCAGACAAAGCCGAATTAGACGCGCTGGGTAGCCTGAAGTTGACCGCTAACGGTTTGGACCAACTGGTGTCTATCATTGCTTCACAAGCCGTGAACTCAGCCGAGAAAACGCGGCTCTCTGCCATCAGGGCAAAAAGCATATTTATGTCTCTGATGATCATCGGCGGCGTAATTGCGATATTGCTCGGTGTGTTTCTTTCTCGTTCAATTGCGGCACCGCTGAAAAAGGGTTTGTTGATGGTTACTGAAATCGGAAAAGGCCATTTGTCTACGCGTTTGAATATGGGAAAGCGTATGGACGAGGTGGGTCTCTTGGCCAATTCCATGGATGAATTCGCCGATCATCTTCAGAAAAATGTCGTTTTCAATATGCAACAGATATCTGAAGGTAACATCAATATTACATCAACCATCATTGACGACCGGGATGAGATCGGTCCGGCTCTGAAAAAAATGGTGGAGACCATTACCAATATGGTGAATGAAATGGAATTTTTGACTAAATCGGCAATGGAAGGGAAACTGGATGTGCGTGGTAACGCCAAAATGTTTAAAGGTGCTTATCAGGAAATAGTTCAGGGTGTCAACAGAACACTGGATGAAGTCATGGGACCGATCAACGAGGCGTCTGATGTTCTTGAAAAACTGGCCGGTAAGGATATGACAGCACGGGTGATTGGTGAATATAAGGGTGATCATGCAAGAATCAAAGAATCACTCAATCTGGCAGTGGATAATCTGGACAAGGCCCTTCAACAAGTGGCTATCGGTGCGGATCAGGTCGCATCAGCAAGTGTGCAGGTAAGCACCGGCGGACAGTCGTTGTCACAAGGAGCAAGTGAACAGGCCAGTTCATTGGAAGAAGTCTCAAGTAGTCTGCAGGAAATGTCCTCCATGACCAAACAAAATACCCTAAACGCCAGAGAAGCCAGTGATGTAGCCGAAGCGGCTCGCGATAGTGCCCAGAAAGGTGTTGAAAGCATGAAACGGATGTCTTCGGCTATTAACAAGATCAAGACTTCATCAGATGCCACGGCCAGGATCGTGAAAACCATTGACGAGATCGCCTTCCAGACCAATTTGCTGGCCTTGAACGCGGCAGTCGAAGCGGCCCGTGCCGGTGACGCCGGCAAGGGATTTGCCGTTGTGGCTGAAGAAGTAAGGAATCTGGCACAGCGTAGTGCCGAGGCAGCCAAGAACACGGCCAATCTGATTGAAGAAGCGGTGAAGAACTCAGAAAACGGAGTTCTCATCAACACTGAGGTATTAACGAATTTCCAGGATATTACGACGCGTGTTACAAAGGTCAGTCAGGTCGTATCGGAAATCGCGGCGGCATCAGATCAGCAGGATCAAGGAATCAGTCAGGTAAATAAGGCAGTCGAACAGCTGAATCAATTGACTCAGCAAAACGCGGCAAATGCTGAAGAATCAGCAAGCGCTGCCCAGGAAATGTCTTCACAATCCGAAGAAATGCGTAGCATGGTGGCCGGTTTCAAGTTGACGGCTTCAGGAGATTTTATAAGATCTCTGCCGCGAGAAAGTCAACGTGAGCAGATACGGCAAAATGGCAAAACCGTAAAAAAAGGCGGCAAAGCTTTGTCTGGACTGCAACCGGATCCCCGAAGAGTAATTCCATTGGATGAATCCGATCATGATATTTTACACAAATTTTAGATTGCTAAAAAATCATATTTCCGGAAACAAATCTGCTGCAACCAAGGTGATGAGCTGATCAGACGATAATGATGATTTTCTATTTTTTCGTTTGCACTAAAATATAGTGAAGCAGAAACTCCACCGAGGTTTGCAAAACAATTCTATATCAAGGAGGCGGAACACCATGAAAAAAACACTCTTCCGGACATACAAAACCTTTCTGATTGTTGTGGTTATTTTTTCACTCTTATTTTTTGTTGGATGTTGTGATTCTGGGGACAAGAGCGGTTCTTCCGCAGACAATGAAAAAAACACGGAAGAAACAGCCCCCCCTGACGCCACAGATGACAACATCGACGATTCAGCAAGCATCAGTTCCTTCAACCTGACCGATATTATGAGCAAATTGTATAAGGGTAGTGTTGATGTCCGCTATATCGGCGAAGAAAAAAGGGGCTATTATGAAGTCATCCTGAATTACCATTGGGATACGGATTATCATATGGGGCAGTTATACGGAGAAAAGCTGGTATCTCAATACCCTGCTCTGGAGACTGGCTTTGTGAATTACTTGTCAGCTTTGCCGGATGCCGAATATGATAAGATCATGACTCGCATTCAACTGATCAAGAATCAGATTCCTCAAGAGTACCGGGATTTTATCAACGGATTAGCCAGCAAATTTGATGGAGGAACCCATAACGACAAAAATGACGGCGTGTTATCCGTTGATGAAGTATTTTATTTCAGTCTGATTGGAGAGGTACACAGATCCAGCCAATGTTCGGTTATTGCCGCCTATCATTCAGTGTCCGCCACCCATAAGCCGATCATCGGCCGATTGCTGGACTGGTCGGGCGCTCCTCACGGCGCGGTATTTTATATCAACAAAGGCAGAAAAAAGATTGTGAATATCGGCAATTCTCTTTTATCGTTATCCGTTTCAACCGGCCTGAACAAACATGGTATCTTTGTGGCCACGCTCGATGCTCCCACCGGCGAACCGTATCCGGACTTATCTTCCGACACCTATTACGCCTATCATTTTGATCTGCGCTATGCTCTGGAAAACTATCATACTATTTACGCCGTCGCCCGTTACCTCTCTCAACGAAAATATACGTATAATCATCTTATCGTCATCGGGGACGGCAGGACGGTCAGCGTATTGGAAAATGATTTAAATGGCAGACGTATCCTCCGTGATGATAATTCTGAATTGAATGCAGGGATAACGTGGGAATTTTCAGATGCCATCGCTGCGGTTAACGTTTTTTTGTTAAAGGATAATTTTGATAACTTCACCGGCAACTCGGCAAACACGATTCGCTGGCAGTCGATTCAAGATCAATTGGGTGCCTATTTATCTTCAAATAATCTGGTCACTGCTGAAGAGATGAAAAAAATTGCGACCTATTACGGCACCCATATTGATTTGAGTGATCACGCAGGCATCATGACGCATATCACACAACAGATCGTGATCTATGATTCCGCAAATTCATCCCTGCAGGTGTTTTTCAGAAAAAATCGAAGTCCCGGAACTGAAAACAATGCCTCAAACTTTGACATCAATAATCCGGAGTTTCTTGCAGTACCATTGCAATTTTAGTGCATGAATGCCTTATGGAAAAGCAGACACCTGATCATCAAAATGTCCGCGCGCCGATATATCACCTCCCGTATTTCTCTTTTTGTGTTCAAATCCAAAATTAAGTTATAGAGGGCAATAATGGGGAAATTCGAATATTTCAGTCTGGACAAAACAATACGCCCTTTGCGCAAATACGTGTTACCGGGGCTGAGACTGGCGGCATTTGGATTGCTGGTTATGTTCATCGGCCTATCCTTCTTTGCCTGGCCGTCGGCGGACGACTTCTGCATTGCCGCCACATTCCGGAAGCTTGGTATTTTCGACATCCTGTCGCTGTCGTATTTTGGCTCGTCGGGAAGATATGCGACGGTTTTCACCATGAGCCTGTTGGGCGGATACGACAATATTGTTGCGGTTTATCCTTATGCGGCAATTGTTGTGCTGGTTTCGACCTGGCTCAGTTTCAGTTTTCTGGCCTGGACAATCAGCCGACACGTCTGCCCTTTCCGTTTCCCCTTTCTTACGGGAGCCATCGCAACGATCCTTTTTATTGCCGGAGTTCCTGATCCGGCACAGACCTTCTATTGGCTGGCCGGCAGCTTCACCTATCAGATTGGAAATGTTTTCTCGATTCTTTTCATTGCCCTTTGCATCCGGCGTGAAACGGCAAGTGATGACCAATCATTAAGGGCTTTGATTTTGCTTTTGTCAGCAGGCTTGACTGTAGCTGCAATCGGCAGCAATGAAGTATCGATGATTCTGACCGTTATGCTCATCGCTTGTGGAACATGGTATTCGGTAAGGGAACGCCGTCAATCACGATTGTTCTGGCTGACACTTCTTTTGATCGGCATCGTTTTCACATTCATCAGTGTTCTTGCTCCGGGAAACTTTCAGCGCTTTTCAACTATTGATGGTGATTCCATGATACGCCCGACTCCCTGGATGGCTGTCCTTCTGTACATCCCCTGGGTTATGCTGCGCATTCTTTACTGGCTTTCCAATCCCGGCCTATGGGCTTCGGCTTTTGTCATGCTTATTTTTACGGCCGAAACTGCCCAAAATATTTTATATAAAGAGGGAATGTTCCGCAGATCTTTTTTAGCCGTGCCTGTATTCTGGATTTGTGGAATTTTCGTCCTCAACGCCATCGGATTTTTGATTAACCGTTATCCTCTTCCGGAGCGGGCGGAAAGCGTTGTTTTTCTTTTCTTCCTGCTGGGCTGGTATCCATCATTTCTGATCCTGGGAAATTTTCTTGCGGCAGACAACATAAGCAATCATGGCAAGCGCTTGATGCTTGCGGCAATGATGCTGCTCCTTGTGAGCATGCTGGGAGCACCGAATGTTTTCGAAGGCTACAAGGACACCTATCGAGGTTATCGATACACAAAGGAGATGCAAGCCCGCTTTGCTCAAATCGATGCCGCCATGAAGCGTGGCGATAAGGAAATTACTCTGGCAAGCATTTCGAGACCGCCTCGAACCCTTTTTGCCACGGATATCACCAGCGATCCAAAAAACTTTCGCAATGCGTGTCTCGGCAGCTATTACGGCTTTGATACTGTCAAACTCGGCACCCCTTCATCCTGCGCAAATGGGGAAAAGTAACGGAGGGCACTCACCCTGGCACACAAAATCTTTCTTTGCCCAAAATTCTCCCAAAATTCTCTTGACACAAAGGAACCGACTTCTTATACTTCCACACGTTTTTATCAGCAATATTGATTTAATGATTAAACAATCAAAGTGATTCTAACTGATGCAGCAGAAAAGGCGCTGGTTTATGTCCGTTAAAATGCGTATTAAAAGCGCCCCGTTGAATGGTGTGGAATCATATTTCTTGCGAACAGCATACCGCTTTTTTTCAACCGAAAGTGATGGGAGGATTTAAACATGCAGGAAATTCATGCGGGAGGAAAACCTCTGAAAAAAATCTACGTGGCTGTCTTTCTGTGGTTTACAGGCCGGGCCATCCAGGCGGCGGCAAAAACCGATAAAGAAGTAAAAAATCTGTTCGATACACTTCCCGATGAATTTACATTTACGCTGGGTTGCCTTCCCAACGGCCCCTGGATGGTTGTCGGCAAGGAAAAGGGTAAGGTAAAATATTTCGGCGGCGATCTTCAGTGCCGGCCTATTCACCTCCGTCTGATTATCAAAAGTATCGATGCTGCCTTTACAATCTTATCTTTTCAGGAAAGTACGGCGGTGGCGACAACCCGCAATCGTCTGATGGTTGACGGCGAAGTCCCTTACTCCCTCTCGGTTATCCGGATTCTCGATATCGTTGAAGTTTATCTACTGCCCAAGATCATCGCCTCTCTGGCCGTGAAACGTTATCCGTCATGGTGGTCGTTCGGCCGCAAGCTTGCAGGGCGAGTCGGCGTCTATACACGTACCTTGTTGGGTATTTAATGAAAGGAATGAAAAATGAATCTTACTAACGGTTTTGCATTTACCTGTCCGTTCAAGACCAATTCAGGGAACAAGGCGCTGGAACATCTTCCGGTCGAACTGGCCAGCCTTAATGCTTTCAAACCCCTGATTATAACCGGCCGTGATTTGGCGGGACGCAATTCGATCCGGACATTGACCCATGCTTTCGGTGATTCCGGAATGACCCTAGGCCTTTTTGACGACATAAGGAATACGGCAGATCTGAATGTTGTTGAACAAATCAGAGATTTTTTCTTCAAAGGTCAGTACGATTCCATTATCGCGCTGGGTGGCGGTGTTATTGTTGACGTGGCCAAGATAGTGAATCTGGCTGCCGCGCTGAAAACGACTGATGCGCGTCAGCTCTCGGAGAAAACGGCCATTCCTGATCCCCTGGGACCTTTTGTATTCGTTCCGACAGCGTCTGTAACCGGCATGGAAACATCGAAATATGCCGTGTTAAACAAAAAAACCTTTGTTTCCATGTCGTTGATGCCTGACCTTGTTGTGCTTGATCCCCGGCTGACCAAAGTAAAAGATGGAAAGACAATTGCCGAAGCGGGACTTGCCGCGTTGGGCCGCACGCTGGAGGCATGCGCTGCGCCGGATGCAAATCCGTTCATGGATGCTTACGCTTTAGCCGCGCTGCGTTTCATTCGGGAAAATCTCGCTGGCGCCATCAATCATTGCGGGAATAAAAAGGCTGCGCTCGCCATAGCCAATGCCGCAGCCATGTCGGGATGCGTCATCTCCAACACCGACCGGAATGTCCTCTACCGGTTGGGCCAGATCTTTCAGAACGTTGTCCACGTTCATCCGGGCGTCGTAATCGGAATGTGTCTGAACACGGTGCTTTCCGATTACATGAAGCAGGACAGCCGCCTTGTATCTGTTCTGCTTCGTCCTTTAACCACCGAAGATGAATATGCTTCCACGCCTGAGGATAAAAGAGCGGACAGGGCATTAGACACTCTGAATAAATTTATGAATGAACTTTACGGCGCGCTGAAGGGCAAAATGCCGCGCACCATTCAGGAGGCGGGAATTCCCCGGTACCTGATGGATGATATATTTGACGTAATCAATCAGGAACCCGACGGGGCTTACCTGCGCACGGTTATCGATCGTGCCGGCGGCAGCTCTGTCAAGTCATGAACAGAAAGGATGCAAGTGATGATACTACCGGATTATTATGAATTTTGCTGTCGGGTAAAGATTGTTGCGGGACACGACGCACTGGAAAAAATACCGGCTCTGCTGGCCGACATGGGATCAAAAAAGCCTCTGATTATTACCGATAAAGGTGTTGCCGCCGCCGGGCTCGTGGATATCGTCGTCAATGCACTGAAAGACGGCATTGCCATTGGCGGTATCGCGGACAACGTCCCCCCTGACTCTGATTTAAGGGTGGTCAACCAGTTAGCCGGTCTTTACCGGGATAACGGCTGTGACGCCATCATCGCTGTCGGCGGTGGATCGGTCATGGATACGGCCAAAGGCGTCAATATCGTCGTTTCCGAAAATGCCACCGACCTGATGGCCTTCAGCGGCGCCGGAGCCCTGAAGCGGCGTCTGAAACCTCTTGTTGCCGTACCGACAACGGCAGGCACGGGTTCAGAAGTGACGCTGGTCGCTGTCATCAAAGATCATGAAAAGCATCTCAAAATGGCATTTACCAGTTATTTTTTGCTGCCCAATGTATCCATTCTTGATTCCCGCATGACCATGACCATGCCGCCTTTCATCACGGCCATGACGGGAATGGACGCTTTAAGCCACGCTGTGGAAGGGTATTATTGTCTTCAGAAGAATCCATTGAGTGATGCCCATTCCCTAGCTGCCGTCAATATGATCTTTAAATATCTGCCCGCCGTGACAAAAAATCCTTCAGATAAAGACGGTCGACTGGCCATGGCCATTGCCGCCTGTCTCGCCGGCATTTCGTTTTCTAATTCCATGGTGGGGCTGGTGCATAATCTCGGGCACGCCACCGGCGCTGTCTGCGGCGCTCCCCATGGTATATGCATGGCGACTATTCTGCCTTACGGCCTCGAATACAATATGCATAAGCGTGAAGAAATCATCGCGGAGCTGCTGCTGCCCATGGCAGGGGAAGCGGTTTATCTCAAGACACCTAAACAAGAGCGCGCGCAGAAAGTTGCCTCCCTGATCCGGGAAATGAATCAGGAACTTAATGCCCTTACAGGGGGCCGGCATCCCCGATGCCTGCAGGAAATAAAGGACCGTGATGGCAAACCGCTCGTTCCCCGTGAAATTCTACCCGAGATCGCCAAAGCGGCACTGTCTGACGGCGCATCCATTTATAATCCCGAAGATACGGATTACGAAGATAATCTGATGGTTCTGGAAGCGGCCTGGGAAGGGAAACCGCTGGACCGGAGTAAAGTGAAAAAAGGCTGAAAAACGAAAGGGAGTTGTGTCATGAACAAACCTTACATGGGCAAAATTCTCATGGTGGATTTATCCAATCAGACCATGACAGAGGAAGTGATACCCGACGAAGTCTATAAGCAGTATCTGTCCGGGATGGGCTTGGGTGCATACATTCTTTACAATCGTATACCGGCCGGTGCTGATCCCTTGGGACCGGAAAACATTCTCGGTTTTTGTTCGGGATTTCTCACGGGCACGGGCAGTTTATTCTCCGGACGGTGGACGCTGGTCGGCAAATCCCCTCTAACCGGAGGTTGGGGCGACGCGAATTGTGGCGGCACCTTTTCTCCGGCCATCAAGCGCTGCGGCTATGATGCCATTTTTGTTAAAGGCATCAGCGATAAGCCGGTTTATCTGTATGTAAAAAACAGTAAGGCCACGCTGAAAGACGCCGAAGGGATTTGGGGACTTGACGCCATCGAAGCAGAAGAAAAACTCGAAAAACTACACGGCCCCAAAGCGCATGTGGCCGTTATAGGCACTGCTGGTGAGAAAGTATCTCTGATTTCCGGCGTATGCACCGACAAGGGCAGAATCGCCGCCCGATCGGGTCTGGGTGCTGTCATGGGAGTCAAAAAACTCAAGGCGGTCGTCCTGGACGGCGTGCAACGCATCGTCGCGCACGATCCGGCGGAAATGAAACGCTTAAGCCGGCACTGCAACAAGTGGGTCAACTTTCCCATACCCCTCAACCTGCTTCCGGGAATAGGAATGGCCCTGATGGGAACATTCCTGCGTGTGACCCCTGCTCTTTTTCCCCAAGACGGTCTCTTATACAAGACCATTCTGAGGGAGTGGGGCACAGGAGGCATGAATCAGATGTCCATCGAGATGGGCGATTCTCCTCTGAAAAACTGGGATGGATCCAATAAAGATTTCCCTCTGAAGAAATCCAATAAAATCAGTCCGGATCTCGTCAAAGACGCGGAAATTGTGAAGTACCATTGTTATTCCTGTCCATTGGGATGCGGCGGTATCTGCGCCATGAAGGGAAAGTATTCCCACACCCACAAACCTGAATATGAAAGCGTTCTGGCCCTAAGCGGCCTTTGCATGAATGAGGATCTGGACAGTGTTTTTTATTTAAACGAGATTCTGAACAGGGCCGGCATGGATACCATTTCTGCGGGTGCGACGGCGGCTTTTGCCATTGAATGTTACGAAAAGGGCATTCTGACCATCAAAGATACCGACGGTCTGGAATTAAAATGGGGCAATACAGAGGCAATGGTAACCCTTATCAAAAAAATGATCAAAAGAGAGGGCATCGGTGATCTGCTAGCCGACGGTTCAAAGATCGCCGCTAAAAAAATCGGCAAAGGGGCGGAAGCCTTGACCGTCCATGCCGGAGGACAGGAACCGGCCATGCATGACGGCCGCAATGATCCGGGCTTCAACGTTCATTATAGTGTGGAACCGACACCGGGACGTCACACCATTGGCGCCCATCTGTATTACGAAATGTTTCAACTCTGGAAAAGCGTTAAGGGATTGCCCAAACCAACCCCTCTTTTTATGAAGGGAAGCAAATACAAGATCAACAAGGAAAAGGCCCAAGCCTCTGCCGCATGCAGTAAGTTCATGAATGTGGGCAATGCAGCAGGCATGTGTCTCTTCGGTCTTTTTCTAGGATCAAAAAAAATACCAACTTTCGATTGGCTCAATGCGGCAACGGGTTGGACGTTAACGCCCGATGAATACATGACCATAGGCGAACGGATTCAGACGATGAAACAAAATTTCAATGTCCGGCATGGCATTGAACCGAAAAACAATTTCATCAGCAGCCGTGCCCAAGGTAATCCTCCCCAGAAGGAAGGCGCCAATAAAGGAAGGTTCGTCGATGTGGAAAAACTTGCCTTTGATTACTGGGAGCAGTTTGGATGGGACAGAGATACCGGCAAGCCCAAAGAAGAAACCCTGCGAAAGCTGGAAATTAAATAAGAGGTTAAATATGCCTTACACGATCACGGAAAAATGTAATGGTTGCGGCGCCTGCGCCCGGATTTGTCCATCCGGCGCCATTTCTGGCGAAAAAAAGAAACTCCATGCGATTGACGGCGCTTTGTGCATCGACTGTGGAGCTTGCGGGAGAATATGCCCGCAATCCGCCCTGCTCGATGCCGGAGGTTCCGAATGCTTGATGATCAAACGATCGGAATGGCTCAAGCCCGATTTCATCCTGGAGACCTGCATGGCCTGTTCTATCTGCGTAGATGCCTGCCCCGCGGGTTGTCTGGCCATGTCGGATTTGCCGCGGGAAAAGGGTGTGGATGCCTGGCCCTATTTAAAGTATCCCAAGGCCTGTATCGGCTGCGGTCTGTGTTCCCGGGCATGCCCGTTGGATATCATTGTGATGAAGAGTCCGCCAAAAAACATAACAGATAATACCTGAGCTTTCAGCGGCCGGTTACAACGTTCAAACCACAACTGCCGGCCGCTGATATCATTTTTTGCGACACAGGATAAATCAGGAAAAGATAGTATTTCCTACCCCCGGCCACAAAACGGAAGTTCTCATCGTTCACTGCCATTAGCCATTACCTTTCTAAATAACGTCAGATAATATATCTTTTTTAAAAAAATATTTTTTGCACCGTAAGCCCATGTCGCGTTTTATGTGCTTGATAGAATGTCGGCAAACAGGTAAAGAGAACGCAGTGATTTTGTCCCAAACGACAGATCAGAAGGAATTAGAACATGCGCTTATTGCTGATTGAGGACGATCGCAAGATCGCGAACTTTGTCAGACGCGGCTTGCGAGAAGCCGGTTTTGCGGTTGACCATGCCGAAAATGGCGTCGACGGTCTGGACCTGCTGCTGGCAGAACCGTATGATGTGGCCGTTATCGACATCATGTTACCCGGTCTGGACGGTCTGAGCATCATAGAAAAGATGCGCAACCGCCTCATTAAAACCCCGGTCCTGGTCTTGAGCGCTAAGGGCACGGTGGATGACCGCATCAAGGGCCTGCAGACCGGCGCGGACGATTATCTGACCAAACCGTTTTCATTTTCGGAACTCCTGGCACGCGTGCAAGCCCTGATTCGCCGTTCCAGCGGCAGCGCCGAACCCACACGCCTCTCCTTCGGTGATCTGAGCATGGACCTGCTGACCCGCACGGTCAGGCGCGGGGATAAGGTGATCGATCTCATGCCCAAGGAGTTCGAACTGCTCCAATACCTTTTGCTCAATGCCGGCAAAGTGGTCTCGAAGACTGCTCTCCTGGAACATGTCTGGGGCTATGATTTCGATCCACAGACGAATGCCGTGGATGTCCTGGTTTGCCGGGTGCGGGGGAAGATTGACCGCGACTTCGACACCAAGATTCTCCATACGCTGCGGGGTGTCGGGTATGTTCTTAAAATATCTTAAACAGCTCAGACGCAAAATCACCTTCCGGCTCACCCTCTGGTATGCGCTGTTCTTCGTGTTCAGCTCCCTGCTCCTTTTCGGCATAGGCTATGTCGCGCTGTGGAATACGATGCGCACCAAGGATCATCAGATCGTTTCCGAAAAGATCAACACCTATACCAATATCATAGAGCATAGTGGAATCCCCCGCCTCGTGCAGGAGTTGGAACGCACCCGCTATCAGAACGAACAAAACGGGTTTTTTATCCGTGTCGCGGGGAAGAACGGCTTCATCCTTAGCCAAACACTGCCGCAAACCTGGAATGCAGCACAGATAAAACGTATACAAACGCCTTTACCGTTTGTGGAGGACCAATGGACTCTGCTGAAAAAACCGCGTCTCTCCAGGACCCTGGAAGGGCTGACAGGCGGCGATAATATTGATGTTACGGGACGGCTGCTCCTTGATGGCACGATCCTGCAAGTGGGATACTCCACTCGTGCCCGCGCACAATATCTGGGATATTACGCCGGTGTTTTTCTTATCATCCTGGGGCCGGTGATTCTGTTCGGTATTCTGATCGGTGTTTTCCTCGCGCGTCAGGCGCTCAAACCGGTGCGGGAATTAACTCTGGCGACCCAGAGTGTTCGTGCCGGCCGGATGGATGCCCGAGTGCCGCTGGGTGACACCCATACGGAATTAAGAGAGCTTGCCCGGCAATTCAATGCCATGCTGGACTGGATCGCGACTCTGACGAACGGCATGCGGGAAGCGCTTGATAATGTGGCGCATGACCTCAGGACGCCCTTGACCCGTATGCGATTTTCCATTGAGTCCGTTATGCAGCGCGAACCGGATAAGGCCGCCTTGCAGGAGGCTTTGCTGGATTGTGCCGAAGAATCCGGGAATATTCTGAATATGCTCAACGCGCTCATGGATATCTCCGAAGCGGAAACAGGTGTCATGACGCTTGATCTCCAAGAAATCGACCTGAAGGAACTCATCTCCGCCATTGCAGACATCTACCTTTATGACGCGGAAGACAAGAATATCCGGCTGGAAATGAACATACCCGCTCATTTGACGGTCCATGCCGATGCTACACGCCTGCGACAAGCCATCGCCAATCTGATGGATAATGCCATTAAATATACGCCTGCAGGCGGGTGTATCACCCTTGATGCCGGCAGCAATGAAACGAATATCTTCATTTCCGTGAGTGATACCGGCGGAGGCATCAGTCCGGCCGACATGCCGCGCATCTTTGATCGGCTGTACCGCGGCGATAAAAGCCGGTCGCAGCGTGGCTTGGGCCTGGGGCTGTGCCTGGTGAAGGCCATTACCACAGCCCACCATGGCGCAATTAACGTTCAGAATCTGCCCGGCCGGGGCGCGGTCTTTACCCTGACTCTGCCGCAGCGCACGCCCGTAAGACCGGCAAAAACACCCCTTGCCGATACTGATACGGCAGTGTAATAGGCCAAGCGTGTTTTTCAACGGCGCGTGTGAACCTTTCAAAGTTGTAATGTTCAGGAAATGTGGGTGTAAGTTATGCTGGCTTATAGGTAGGCCAGGGAATGAAACGATACGGCGGTGATGAATGAAAACAAAAATGAAGAGTACGATATGCGCGCTTGTTGTTGTGGCGATGGTTATCCTGGCCTTACCGGCCCGGGTCATCGCGTATGACGAGCCGCGGCAGGCGCAGCGCAGCGCCCTTGAAAAATCGCGAATCAGTCTTTTCCAGGCCATCAGCAATATCGAATCGGCATCGGGCGGCAGAGTAGTTATGGCAGAGGTCGAACCCAGGAGAAAGCCGCTGCATCTGAGAAAAGGACCCTTGGTGTTCGAATTGATGACCGTCAAGGACCACATCATGAAGGCTTATTTTGTGGATGTCACATCCGGCAAAGTGCTCGCTCAGCTCGATGATTGGTTCGGCCTGCTGCATTTTTTGCACATCAGTAAAAAGGAAGCTTTTGCCGATGCTAAAATATCTCTGGCGCGAGCCATCGCTGTCGCAGAAAAGGAAACCGGCGGCAGGACCGTTCTGGCAAAAGCCAAATTAAAAGATCATGTCCTCTATTATCAGGTCATCGTCACCAAACGCGGGAACAATGCATCCGAGATGGTATATATCAACGCCACAAACGGAAACATCACGGATAGAGAAACGGAAAACGATTGACATCCTGAAGAATCATCCCCTTCGCAGCAAACCCGTTGCTGTCTTATTGTGAGACTCAAATTTCAAAAGCGAATACCCTTTTTTGATCATAAACGCTTCATGCCGATGGCCGGCGATTCCCAAAGTGATGAAGCGTTGTAAGCGCAGTATTCCCTTTCCTCCAACTCCTAACCTTGCAAAATTGTAATACACACGAAAGGTTCCTGAAAGCCCGGCGGGTGTATAGAGATGGTCAAGAGACATTAAGGATGAGTGCAATGACATTGAAAGACTCAACCATCCAAAGGAAAAGGAGACCGATATGAACGCAATAGTAGGAGCAATTCATCTTGGAGGAATCGTGGCCACGCCGAGAGATTACATCACAACCAAGCTCGGTCTGGATAAAACAACCACCGCGTGGGAATTCTTACGATCAAAATACGCCAAGCATTTCGGCTTTGGTCTTGAAGTCAGGGGAAGTTCGCCTGATTTCGAAAGCGCCATGGCCATGCGCCATAGAGCTATCGAGGCTGTGGATCTCGCGCTCAAACATTACGGCGATATGCTGATCAATGCGGATGTACAGGTCAAGGAAGGCTGTCTGTGTGCGGAAGATAATATGGTGGCGGGTTATGATATAGATTTTTCGCTGGATTGGGATTATTGCAAACCGGTCTTAATTGAAATCACCTATGACAAACAAAATCGGTCATACCGGATCATGAGTCTGGTCTATAATCACGTCATCGACGGCGTGCCGCTTGCGCTGTACACGCATCTTATCCATAATCATCTGATTCTGGGCAATGCATCATTTTTAAGACAGAGCAAAAGGACTTTTCCGGCTGTCTACAAGTTCCATTTGTGGGACAGCGGCACCCTGCCGGATAAAAAAGGCTGGCTGAGATTAAATTGCCTGGGTGAATCTGATCTTTTCCCGATTGGAAGCCAGATCGATGTCACCGGCAGCAATATCCTGAAGCTCAGAAATAAAATCGCTCTGGAGATCGGCCAGAACGTTTCGAATTCATCCGTTGAAATAGCCCTGCTGAGTCTGGAAATGGGGATCACCTGGGCCACGGATTATATCGCGCAGGGTGATCAAAATTCCAAGCGGCAGGTTGATGTTCAAAAAGGATACCGCGGCTTGGGCATTGTGCGAACGTATCTGACGGAGGAAATAGGAAATGCCGATCCATCGACTCAATATCGATGGATTCGCGATGCCGTGAAGGACGCAGCTGAGGAAATGCATCTCGAAAGGACCGGAAAAGGACAAAACAGCAGATTTTATGCTCAATACAGAAAAATCAGTCGTTTCTTTGTCAATCTCTTTGACCGGAGAATTAGCCATAAAGATGTCATGGCCGTTGCCGGCACACAACTGATCGGATCAAATTTAAACGGCATTGATTACGGCGTGCCTCTGACTGTGGGTGGCGTTACACCGGACAACATGCGGTTTATTTTTATTCCTTCTCATGGAGAGCATAATGATAAGACCAAGAATGAACGGGCCAAACGCTCGTTGACAACCCATGTTACGGAAGTTTCTTTTGCCTGCGGTCCCAAAATCAAGGGAAGCAACGGCCGTTCAACCGTTTACAAATCCCTGAAAATTTTGCCGCAAAAGGCTCATCATATTCTTTTAGACTGGGGCCACGCTCCGGATAAAATTAAATCTTTACCACAGGCCCAAAGAGTTAAACAGGTTTTCATGGAAGCTTACAGGCCCGATAATCCAACATTGGGCAGAATTGAAAAACGCGCCGAATTGTATCTGAATTTATAATGTAAAGGCCATGTTACCATATTTCAGATACAAAGCATCTTTAATTGTCCATTTCGAAGGTTCTCAATATGTGCCATGACCTTGGGAAAACCGTTGTTTCCGGAGGGCCCTTTGTCCAATCGGCCTATGGCAGGCCGGGCGATTACCTGGAAGCGGATAAGATCGATCATCTGATCCTTTATGAGGCCGAAAATAACCTTCCCCAATTCGTGAAGGACTACGATTGGAGAACGACAAAAAAAGTTTACGACAACCAGGAGAAACCGGGTTTGGACCTTACCCCGTCGCCGCGCTTTGACCTGATCAATCCGAACGACTACGCATCCATGGCCCTGCAGTTCTCCCGCGGGTGCCCGTTCAACTGCGGATTCTGCGATATGGTCCAGATGTTTGGACGCGTTCCGCGCATCAAATCTCCCGCGCAATTCATGCGTGAGGTTGAAGACCTCCACACGACCGGCTACCGCGGACGCCTGTTTATCGTGGACGACAATTTCATTGCCAACCGGAAGGCCGTCAAAGAAATGTTCAGACTCCTGGCGGTGTGGCAGGAGGAGCACAACTATCCGTATCTGTTGTTCACTGAAGCGAGCATTGACCTGGCCAAAGATGACGAGCTTCTGGATTTAATGACGCGATCGGGATTCACGTCCGTATTTGTAGGCATCGAATCGCCGGACAGCGAGACGCTGCGTGCCGCCAACAAAAACCAAAACGCCGCCTGCGATATGAACAGAGCTATCGAAAAGATACAGCGTTCCGGCATAGAGGTCATGGGCGGGTTGATCCTCGGGTTCGATACGGATAAAGAGAATGCGTTCGATAACCAATTGACTTTCATCCGGCAAAACGGCATTGCCCAGAGCATGGTGGGACTGCTCGCCGCCATGCCGAACACCGACCTTTTCAAACGGCTGGAACGGGAAGGCCGAATCATCAGTCAGGATAGTCCGCACAGCGGCGATAACGTCGATACCGTGCTCAACTTTGTACCCTTCATGCCGGCTGAAAAACTGGTCGAAGGCTACAGACGGGTGATCGCTCAAACCTATGCGCCCAAAAACTTTTTCGCCCGCGCCTCAACCCTCATCAGCCGGCTGCCCGATCTTAAAATAACAAAGCTTCGCGGGGCGGAGCCGTGGAAAAAGAAACTGGCGAAATCAAAATTGACCAATTACCCCAATAAGATGAACTTGATGAAGGAACCGGCCAAGCTTTTCTTTTCTCCGTTCGGTATCCACGCGTTATGGTTAATTATCCGGTCGTCAAGATTCGGATTGCTCGCCCTGCCCGCGGCGATAGAGCTGGTTTTCCGGGGACGTCATTATGTCAACGTCGCCGGGAGAATCGCCCACGCCAAACCGCAACCTGTAATAGTAAGCGAGCAGAAACGCGAATCCGTACCGTTGCTCATGAAACCACTGCCCGGTTTGAGCAAGTAAGAAATGATTCTGTATTGGCTTGCATCCCCCAAAGATCGCTTTGGGGGATGCGGGGCAATGTCTTGCTCTGGGTCGCCCGAAATGATATGTCTTCGCGAATGAAAAAAACCATTATACAAATTTATGAAGTACAAAAGCCCAAGGAGGCTGAAGCCCTGGTCGATTTGGGCGTGGATCATATCGGCAGTGTGCTTACGGATGTGGCTCAGCTCAAAAATGAGACTATCCGCAAAACGGTGCGGGCAATACAGCAGGCGGGGGCCAAAAGCGGCCTGATTCCGATTTTTAAAGATCAGACAGAGATATTTCAGGCGCTTGATTATTATCAGCCGGACTTTGTTCATTTCTGTGAAGCGCTTTCTCCCTTTCCGGAAAATCAAGCCGACGTCGTGCGAGAATGCGATTCACTGCTTTCTTTACAAACGGCGGTGAAAGAACGATTTCCGCAGATCAGGATAATGCGCTCGCTTTCCGTGCCCCGAGCCGGTGTTGCTCAGCAGGAAGAAATCAAAAAAAATATCCTGCGTTATGCCGGGCTTTTCGCGCCGCTTTCGGAATATTTTCTTATCGATACGCTTATCGGCAATCCGGGGGATCAGTTGCAACAGCCTGTCGCGGGCTATGTCGGCATTACCGGTGAAGTCTGTGATTGGGATATTGCTGGAGCAATCATTACGGCGAGTTCGATACCGGTAATCCTCGCGGGAGGCATTTCCGGTGAAAATGTTTTCGACGCCATTACAACCATGAAACCGGCAGGCGTGGACAGCTGCACGAAAACCAACGCCGTGGATGGGCAGGGCAGGCCCATCCGCTTTAGAAAAGACATGAAAAAAGTACGCAGGCTTGTTGAAGAAGCCCGGCGGGCCGATGAGTATTTGCGGGAGAAAAGGGGAGCAAGGATTATCCCTGTTCATTAGCGATACCGGATACCCCGCTTCATGATACAATCATCCATTCAGCCTGTGTCGTATTCCTGATGCAAATTATCCTTCATATATTGATTGCACAACCGGAATATTTTATATAGCATTTATAAAAATTATTACTTTTGGGGGCAATATGAACGCGAAAGGCAATATTATAGTCATAACCAGGACCAATATGATCGCAGGTTTCGGCGAGGAACGCTGGAATGCCTTCATGGCCAAGTTGATTCAGAAGGACAACTATTTCAATCAGATGATTATTTCAGTTACCGTTGTTCCGGTCGAAAAAGTAATGCTATTTTTTGGCGAGATGACCAAAGAATTCTTCAACAACGATAAAGCCGTCTACGCGATGTATGGGAAGATGGGCGCCAAGTCTCTACTGTCGCCGGGAGGCCCCCATCAGGCTTATATGCTCACCAAGGATATCCATAACTTCGCTCAGTATGTTCTGCCCAAGATCTGGAGGATATTTTTTGACGCGGGAGTTTTTGTCTCGAAGTTCGAGAACAACGTTGTTCATATCAACATCACCGGGATTGAAATCAAAGATAATGATTTCGAGAACCTTGTGATGGGTTACAATCAACAGGCCGTCAAAATCTTCGGGAGAAAATCTGTCGCGAAACGCGTCCGGAGTTTTTCAGCGGGCGATAACGATTTTTATTTCCAGCTTGAGCTGATGGATGCTTGAGAAAAACGCATTTATATATTCAAGTGCCACAGTCATAACCACGCTCAGCAGATAGCTTATTATTATGCGTTCGAACAAGCCCCGTGATGAAAACAGCCACTGCCCACGCTGTTACCAGCGCCGGGAAATCTGCATCTGTCCAATCCTGCCCACGGTAGAAACGAAAACGGAGTTTTTGATTCTGCGGCATATCTGGGAAGCGGAACGTCCCAGCAATACCGGCCGCCTGGTCGCGCTCAGCATGCCGAACTCCCGGATTATTCCCTGCGGCGGCGGAAGCCGCATCGGCCTGGTGCCTGTTGACGATGAATTGTTGCAGGCTCCCGGAACCTGGCTATTATGGCCCGACGGAAGCGGCGCAGAAACGAACCCATCCAACCTGACGCCTCCGACACGAATAGTCGTAATCGACGCGACCTGGCAGCAGGCCCGGCGACTGTACGGCACCATGCCTGTTCTGCGGACGATGCCCCGTCTGGCTCTACCAACGCCAATCCGGAGCAGAAGTCGGTTGCGGAAACAGCATCGTTCAGACGGGATGTCAACGATCGAGGCGGTCGCCGCCGCGGTTGCCAGACTCGAAGGCGCCGAAACAGCCAGGCCGCTGGAAGAGCTCTACGATGAACTGGTCAAAAGGACAACTTCCCTGCGCTGGGGAACCAAACGCTCCGGGACATAATTAAGCGATAGAAATAACTGTCATTTAAAATGATACAAAATCACTACTGTCCGGGTGTTTCGTCAAATAAATTTAGTTGGTTACACGACATAGGATTTTCCGCATTGTAATTGGTTCTTGTAAATAGTTGATAAAGCGGCGTTCTTTCGAAAACAGAGACAC
>Ga0116187_1000154_pt1 | contig 84152 bp, 88 predicted proteins | sample AD_JPNNA6_MetaG_FD_89755 | JGI IMG/M metagenome (GOLD analysis project Ga0116187, IMG submission 89755) | Active sludge microbial communities of municipal wastewater-treating anaerobic digesters from Japan - AD_JPNNA6_MetaG | ecosystem: Engineered > Bioreactor > Anaerobic > Digestate | place... | reverse complement strand
TTAATCATATGTACGAGCTCGAAGCTCATGCGTCCTAACAATCTTTCATCGTACTTAACCAAACAGGTTCAATTATAACCGCTTTAGCAGATTTAATCAATACTTTTACCTTAGCATCATATGCGACGCAACGCTCCCCGACGAATAAATTGACACATATGGGGCGCTTGTTTTGCAACAGAGATTAATGGTAAAAATATACGGACGCAACGTTTTTTACAAATAGTCTTATAAAAATTCAATAATATAGACTGACTATTCGAAGATAATTGTAGAGGTGAAAATGGCTAAAATAATTCCCGTCGCTTCCGGTAAGGGAGGGGTAGGGAAGACTTTTTTTGTAACAAATCTTAGTATTTTATTGGCTCAGAAGGGTCAGAGGGTCGTCGCGGTCGATCTTGATCTTGGCGGTAGCAATCTTCATACGATGTTAGGGATTAAGAATGATTTGTATGGGATTGGTCATTATATTTATGATAAGACTCTTCCGTTTGATAAGATTATACACCGGACTGAATTTGAAAACCTAAAGTTCATTCCCGGCGACGCTCTTTTTGTTGGAGCGGCTAATATTCCATATTTTAGGAAAAAGAAAATTCTTTCTGAAATATCAAAAATTGACGCAGATTGGGTTATTTTAGATCTTGGATCCGGCAGTACGATAAATACTATAGACTTTTTTTTGGCGTCAAACTGCGGAATATTAGTAACGACTCCGGAATTGACCGCCGTTTTGAATTTGTATTCTTTTTTGAAAAATTCATTTTACAGGTATATTTTAAATGGACTAAAAAAAAATGCTCAGATTAAGGATAGATTGGTAGAAGCCGTTAAAACAAGGCTTGAAAAAGAGAATACGACGTTTTGCGAGTTATTAAAAATTATTAAAAAAGATTTTCCGGAAGAGGAGAAGAGGATAGACGACTTAGTAAATAATTTTTTTCCAAAACTTCTTCTGAATATGGGGAATAACGAACGGGATATAGCTTTTGGAGAAAATCTTAGAAAAATAATAAAAAAAAATATGGGTTTGGAAGTCGAATATTTAGGGCTTTTACCGGAGGAGCATCATGCTCGTCGGTACGTTATAGCGAGGAAACCTCTATCGGTCGTAGAGAATGAGAGCAAATGGGTCGAAGGTTGTTCTAAAATCGCCGATAGATTATTGGAGTTTCATGATTACCCCGTTACTATTTTTGAAGACGACGTCGACTCGTTAGACGTAGTATACGACGATATGAGATTTGTTATAGAATAAGTAGCGGCTAAAAATAGAGAAGGGTTTACAAAAGGTTAGCTCTTTTCTCTGATTTCTACTCTTCTGATTTTTCCGCTGATAGTTTTGGGCAATTCGGCGACAAATTCTATTATTCGAGGATATTTATACGGCGCCGTAACTCTTTTGACGTGTTCTTGGAGTTCGGCCGCGAGATCGTCGGACGGCGCGTAGTTTTTTGTCAGGACGATTGTCGCTTTGACAATTTGTCCTCTATCCGGATCGGGAACGCCGGTAATCGCGCACTCCATAACCGCCGGATGTTCGAGAAGAGCGCTTTCAACTTCAAAAGGTCCTATTCTGTAGCCGGAGCTTTTTATAACGTCGTCGGCTCTTCCGACAAACCAATAGTATCCGTCTTCGTCTTTCCACGCGATATCGCCCGTGTAGTATTTATCGTTATTCCAGACTTTTTCCGTTAGTTCGGGGTCTTTATAGTATCCTAAAAACATTCCGAGCGGCTTCTTTTTATCTAATTTTACTACTATCTGTCCTTCTTCGCCGATTTCGCACGATTCTCCGTCTTCTTTTAGAATGTCGATATCGTAAGTTGGGGAGGGTTTGCCCATAGAGCCGGGTTTGGGCGGCATATAGGGGAACGTCGCTATACAGACTACGAGTTCGGTTTGTCCGAAGCCCTCCATAAGTTTGATTCCGGTAAGTTTGAGAAATTGGTTGTAGACCTCCGGGTTTAGCGGTTCGCCGGCGACGACGCAGTATTTGAGGTTAGAAAGGTCGTATTGCGCGAAATCTTCTTTAATTAGGTATCTATATATGGTGGGGGGCGCGCAGAATGTCGTTATCTTATAATCGGCGATTATTTTTAGCATATTTTTAGGGATAAATTTATCGTAATCGTAAACAAATACGGCGCTTCCCGCTATCCATTGTCCATAAATTTTGCCCCACGCCGCTTTAGCCCAGCCGGTATCGGCGACGGTTAGATGCGCTTTTTTATCTTGAACATTTTGCCAAAAATGCGCCGTTATTACGTGCCCGAGAGGATAATCGAAATTGTGAATTACCATTTTTGGCATACCGGTAGTGCCGGAAGTAAAATAGAGTAATGAAATATCGTTCTTATCAATATTTTCCATATTTTTAGGTCTGTTAAATACTGAATTTTGGTTTGATATACCCGAATCAAAATCGCGCCAACCGTCTCTTTTTCCATTAATAAGAATTTTATGCGTCAACGTAGGCGAGTCTTTTTCAGAATTTTCAATATTTTCCAACACGTTCTCTTCGTTTACCGAGACTATGGCTTTAACGTTTGCGGCGTTATTTCTATAAACAAGGTCTTTTTTAGTTAGGAGATGGGTCGCCGGTATGCATATCGCGCCTATTTTATGCAGAGCTAAAATGGAGAACCAAAATTCATATCGGCGTTTTAGAATTAACATTACGGCGTCCCCTTTTTTAATGCCGATTGATACAAAAAAATTAGCCGTTTTGTTTGCGTATTCGGATAGCGTTTTGAATGAGAATGTTTTTTTTTCATTCTTATCGTTTGTCCATATCAGCGCTATTCTATCCGGGTCTTCGCAAGCCCATTTGTCGGATACGTCGTATGCAAAATTGAAGTTTTGCGGAATGTTTATTGCGAAGTTATTATAAAAGTCGTCGTAATCTTTAAACTCTTTTTTGAAAAAATCCATCGCTTGAATCTCCTTCCTGTTGTTTTAACTTTATGATATAACTACTGCGAGAAATTTTGCCTTTTTATTATTTAACGGAATCATAGCGTGCTTCTCTTCCGAATTGAAGTAGATAGAGTCGCCTTCGTTTAAAATTATCTCATTGTTATTTAACATTATTTTCAGCGACCCCTCTATTACGTAGTTGAACTCTTGACCTTGATGGGAATACAAATTTATATTCTCCTCCTTTTTCGGCTCTACCGTAACCAAAAAGGTCTCGGCTTTTTTGTTCACAAAATTGTACGATAAATCCTGATATTTATACTCCTTTCTACGTTGGATAATCGGCGCTTTGTCTTTTCTGACGACGCTGTATTTGCGCAACCTTGGATCTTCGCCGGTAATAATCGAAGTTAAATCTATATTGAACTTACGGGCGAGCTGACTTAACAAACCGATAGGGGGATCGAGCTCGCCGTTTTCATATTTTTGATATATATCGGATTGAATATTTAATTCGCGGGCAAGGGACTCTATAGAGATATTTTCCGACTCTCTGAGTCCCTTTATTCTTTCGGAAATCTCTTTGACCTTATTGTCCATACCGTCTCCCTGATTAATAATACTTGCCCTATTCTAAAATAATTTTTACTAAAAGTGAACCTCTTTTTTGCAAAATATTGAAAAGATTTTTACGCTCCATATGCGTCAATTCGTCTGCCGTTATAAATTCGACGCATATGCGACGCATAACCGCCGCTCCGCTCCTTGCTATAAATCGACGCATATGTGTCAAACTGCCCCGCGATATAAATTGACGCATATGAAACAGATATTTTCTATTTCCCAAAAAACTGACGGGATACAAAAAAAATAGTATTTTTATTTGACAAATTAAGACAAGTGTATTACATTGTAATATATGATATATTATGAGCAGGAAGTAAAAAAAAATATAAAAAAGGGTGAAATCCCGAAAAATGTATTACAAAATATCCATAACGTTTTTTTATCTTTAGACATGACCAAAGATTTGGGACTGTTTGATATTAAGCAGGTTAAAGGCGATTACTCTAAAGTATATTATAGATTGAGAAAAGGAAAATACAGGGCAATTTTTTTTATTGAAAATAATGATTTTTTCGTTGTATATATCGGAAAAAGAGAGGAGGTTTACAAATTATGGCAATAACATCTATAAGATTTAACAAAGATGAGGAAAAAGTATTAAATTATTTAAAAGAACATCTGCATTACGATACTTCAACGCTTTTAAAAAAAGCGTTATTTGATTTATATGAAGACTTTAAAGACAGAGAGATAATTGACAAAGTAGAAGAGAAATCAAGAAATAATAGTTTAAGTTTTTGTAGTTTTAATGATTTGCTTTCAGATTAGTTTTGTTTAGTTTATGGGGGAGTCCATCTGACAGCAGCATTCAAAACAGGAATTCCCGCTTTTTACGGAAGCCCGGTTGCCCCGAATGCGCGTCCCACGCATATCCGCCGCGCCGCTTCCCGATAAAAAAATGACACATATGCGCTTCATAACCGCCGCGTCGCTCCCCGATGAAAATTCGACGCATATGCGGCGGGCGCATGTAAAAATTGACCGGCGCCCCTTGACAAAATATTGCTATTATATTAGATTATAAAATGTGAGGTTTAATTTATGATAGAAACGTTAACTAAACAGGTATTATCTTTATCAGTTGAAGAAAAGATAAAATTAGCGGATAAAATATTGGAAAATTTAAATCCTTCAATAAATAACGACATTGAAAGCGATTGGATAAAAGAATCAAATAATCGTTTTAAGAACTATTTAAATGGTAAAACGGTTTGTATAGATGGGGAAGAGTTCATAGGTAATTTAAAAAAGAAATATGAATTATAAGATCGTTTTTGAAGCCTCAAAAGAAATTGAAGAGGCAATTGAATACTACGATCTATTAAATAAAGGACTGGGATCGAAATTATTGAAAGAACTGGAGAATTCATTAAAAATTATTTGCGAATATCCGGAGTCATGCGTTAGAATTAGTAAAAAATTTAGAAGATGTTTGTTGAGAAGATTTCCTTATGGAATTATATATACAATTTATAATAATGAAATAATAATTACGGCTTTTATGAATTTATATAGAAAACCAAATTATTGGAAAAACCGGAGTACAGAAGTTTAAAATAACAATCTGACGGATTTGTTCTATGGTATATTAGCGCATTCAAAACTGGAATTCCCGTTTTTTATGGAAGCCCGATTGCCCCGAATGCGCGTCCCACGCATAGCCGCCGCGCCGCTCCCTGATAAAAAAATTGACACATATGGGTCTCATAACCGCCGCGGCTACTTCCCGATAAAAAATGACACATATGGGTCGCATATCGCCGCGTCGCTCCCTGCTATAAATTGACACATATGAGCTACATAACCGCCGCGGCTACTCCTTGATGAAAATTGACGCATATGGGTCTCATAACCGCCGCGTCGCTTCCTGATGAAGATTGACACATATGCGTCGCATATCGCCGCGCCGCTCCCTGATAAAAAATTGACACATATGCGCCTTATAACCGCCGCGGCTACTTCCCGATAAAAATTGACACATATGGAGCTATACCCGCCGCGTCGCTCCTCGATGAAAATTCGACGCATATGCGTCTCATAACCGCCGCGCCGTGCCTTGATGAAAAAATGACACATATGGAGCTATATCCGCCGCGCCGCTCCCTGATATAAAATGACACATATGTGTCAAATTACTTCCCGCTATAAAATCAACACATATGTGTCAAACTGCCCCGCGCCAAAAAAACCGCAACATATGTGTCAATTTACTCCCAGCTATAAATTGACACATATGAGCTACATAACCGCCGCGTCGCTCCCTGATAAAAAATGACACATATGCGCCGTATATCCGCCGCGGCTACTCCCCGCTATAAAATCGACACATATGTGTCAATCCCCCAAAAAAAAATCCCCCCTGAGAAGGGGGGATATAAATCGCGTAAAAACGCTTTAAGGCTGATATTGAGTCAAGTTGTTGGAACTCACCTCTAAATAATACGGCGGCGAATACTCCCCGGTTTCGACTGAATATTCGAAAGTGTAGCTATCGGTATACCATTCGTTGCTATCTCGCGTTCCGCTTTTGTCTGCGTCTACGAAAAAATCGACCCTATAAGTTTTGTCGTTTTCATAAGCTCCCCTCATATCAAGCATAAATCGGTTGTATTCAGAATAATTAGCGTCAAGGATAAGTTTGCATTTAGCGTATCCTGTTGTTGACGGCTCAATCTGATTGTCGAATGCGTCTAATATTCTTATATAAGCGTCTGGCTCTGTAGTAAAATCTAATTTTTGGTCCAAGTCCGTTAAGGTGAAATACAAGGTTGGCTGGACGTAAGGTATCTCTACCCAATCGCCGATCCAGGTTCCATAGGTCTCTTCATAATAGTCGGGATTGCCAGGGTTTCCATAGGTATATTTTTCATAGTTCATATAGAGCATAGGAATATAGTTTGACATATTGAGATTTATATCTCCGTCTTCGGGGTATATGCCTTGATGTTCGGAGGTAGAATATGTTTTGCCGACAATCATATCATTATTGATAGGATCATTCCAGTCGATGAAAGCCCTTACCTTGTAGTCATATTTTGGTATGTTGTTAAAAACCGCTTTTGCGCCAAAATATTCCCATCCATCGGCAGAAACATTGCCAATTTGGACTTTCATTATATACAGCGACGCATGGCTATCGTCCATAAGCTCGACGTAAGCGTATTTGGTTTCTAGCTCGGCAAAGGTGTACTGTCCATATTCGTTCGGGATCTCTAAACGTACCTCCGCGCTGTCTAGATCGTTGGGATCATAAACGTACGCCTCTCCTTCGACCAAGTTTATACGAACGTGGTCGTTAACGCCGATTTTAACTTCGGCGCTTCCGGAGAATTTTACGTTACCCGTAGCGGGGTTCCATGCGTCTTGCAACACTGAGAACTTATACTCGGCGTTGTTGTCCGCTTTGGAACAGGCAAAATTGATGGAGTCCATAGGGCTATTTGATCCGTCCATGAAGTTTGACCAATACTCCGTAACGTACGTCCATGCTGTTCCAACCTTCTTCTCAACCTTTATTCCGAAATGGACGTCGTTCAACCAGTATGGTCTATCAGCAGTCATATATTGCGGATCCATAAAACCTACGCTGACATAAACCGGTCTGTCGCCGTTTCCGATCTCCAAGCCGCTTCCGCCTCCCGGCGCGGCGCTCATATAGAGCCCATAGAGATTTGATATGTTGAGTACTATATCGTTCTCGTTTAGCTGGGCGCCCGGAACTTGGTTGGGTCCGTCCCAACTAATGTCTACCGGATCTCCCGACGTATTGAAGGTTATCCCTAGCGGAGAATCGTAATAATTTGTTCCGGTTCCATTTCTTTGCCAATTTCCATCTTCGTCAAAAATCGGATAAGTATACTCAAACGAAACGAGTTTCAAAACGAGTATATCCTCTTGATAAGGCATTCTGAGTTTATCGTAGTTTACGTCAAAATTCTTATAACCTATGGCGACTATGAAGTAGTAGTTCGGCGTATTTGGATCATCGTTTTTGAATTTTTTGACGTTCTTGAATTCGAAAGTTCCATCGGCGTTGACTTTAGCGAACGCTACGGGCTTGGTTGCGGCGCCATCCTGGGGGTTGTTAACGCCGGCCGCCGGCATAAGTATCGCAAACCAAGCGTCCGCCTGATACCTATCGACGCTATCAAAGTCTATCTTGCCGTCTATAGCAGCTCTTTGCGGCGAATCGTCATAATATTCGCTAGCGCTAGCGCCGCCGCTTGGATACGGTATGCCGTCTGTGGGATATATAGAGTAGTCTACGCCCGCGTTTTGATCCTCTTCCGAATAAACGAATTCCGGTATAGATATATAATACTTATTGTTGTAATTATCAAATTTCAGCGCGGTTGCGGTAATAGGCGTATCCATATAATAGAAAGCTCCCGGTACGTCTTCTGCATAGAGTCTCGCGGCTACGATATACTTCTCTTTGTTCTTCAGATCGACTATGCCGTTTATATACAACTTGCCCGTCAAAGTCGAGTTGACCGCATTATTTCCCACGTCTATGTAGCCGTATCCTACAGGATTGTTCATGTCGATCCCCATAGCGCTGATTTCGAAGAGACCTACCTCTACCGTTTTACCCGCTATGGCGGTGTCTATAAAATTGTCGCTTCCTTCTCCGGAGCAGGATAGCTTTACGTCTACCTTTAACGAAGGTCTGGCGTCCCCGGCTCCGAACTTCATCCATCCCGGTTCGCCGTAAGCCGCGTTGCCGATATTAACGGTCGTATCTCCTTTTCTTCCGTCGACAAATACGCCGATGCTGTAAGCGTAGAAGTCGTCGCCTACAGTCTTCCCTATGTCGTCTGCAAGATCTTTTGGAAAGTCTCCGTTAGGATCGATTATAGCGTAAACTACGTAACTTCCTCCGGCTACGTCGTCAAATGTAAAAGAAGCCCCGTAAGCGCTGCTTACTACTCCGTTGGCTGTCTTAGCGGGATCTATTTTTCCAAATTCCGGACAAACGAATTCGTCGCCGTATATCATATTTTCAGGTTTAGCTATCCATACTTTTACGGATTTGCCTTTGGCGCTAGTCGGACATTTGCTGAGATTAACGATTATCTTTCCATTGGTTGCGTCTGCGTCGGCATCGCCCAGATTGGCGACGTTTATATTAGTTGCGTTGCCCCCTAGGTTCACGGCGAGAGTATCCGAGTTTATGTTTATAACCTTAGCGTCCTGTTCCGTCTTGTTCTCGGTTATAACGCCGTTTCTATCTTTCCTCATAGTCGTTATGGTGTACGCGACCTCCGTCGGAATACCTTTACTATTGTTTAAGGTTGTCGCCTGTTTAACGACCGTTAGAGTGCTCCCGTCGGCGTCTTTAGTAACGACGGTCGAATTTTCGATAACTTTCGACGAGTTGTCTTTCGCTATGTCTATCGTTATGGTCAAATTGGTTACGTTAAAAAAGCCCGACGTCTTCGTTCCGGTATATTTTATATAGCCGTCCTCGACTTTTACGTACTTTTTACCGTTTGTGCTATTTTTTGACCACGCGACGGTAGCGGATCCTCTATAATCTCCCGACGTCGCCGCAAAAGTTCCCGATCCGGAAAAATCCTCGTCGTCGCCGATGCCGTTCGCCTTCAACTCGAAATGTTGAGTGGGGTCGAAAGGATTGCTTATCTCTTGATTTAAACTCCATTTTACGTCTGAGAAATCTTCAAAAGCGGATTTCACATAAACGTCGGCTACCCACTTATCCTTCTTAGTATCGATAGTCTTATTCTTATCGACATCCTGCCAATATTCAAACAGCATCGCGTATTTGTATCTGTCGTCGGTATTATCCGCCGTTTTATCTTCTACGCGCAAAATTACCGGCGACCCCATATAGAAGCCGATCCAGGTTTTTTCAATACCGGAACTCAAGTCTTCTGCGGTCGGTTTTTTCAACCCCGTAAAAAGCGGCATAAAGAGTTCCGATAGTTTTTCCGGATTTAATATCCCGGAGTCTCCTCTTTTTGCCTTGTTAAAAAAATAAGCGAACGGGAAATTTGGCAGACTTATATTTCCCGAAGCCGCGGCCGCAAGTTCCGGCGAAGTCGAGAATACGGCGGTCGGCATGATGCTCAGCGACGAATCGCCTCCGCTCCCTCCGTCGTCTCCTCCTCCGGTCGTAGGACCTTCCGTTATGCCGCATGCGAAAATCAGTATCATCGATAATAATACCGTCGCAAGCGCAGTTGAAATTTTTGCAAAGCGTTTATTCATAGCGCTTCCTCCTTTTGTAAAATATTAATTTTTTTAAAAAAAATCTATACAAACATTATATTACTTATTTACAAAAAAACCATAAATTTTTGACAAAATGCGCTAATTAACAAAATAGTCGTCGGTCGAGTCTATCCTAAATACCTTTTCGTCGCCCTCTTCAAGCTCTAAATAGTCGGTCGAACAGTCGTAAACGTTGTAACTATCCTCCGAAGCGTCGTAAAATCCGAAAGAAAAAGCAAACTTTACCGATCCGTAACCGCCGCCCCATACCAAGTCGAGATAGTCTCTCTCCCCTACGGGCAGAGGGCGCCGCGCCGGCGGTGCGACCTTAACTATCATATCTCCGCTCGCGTCTCCGGACTGTTCGTCGATAAAAAGCCCGACGTAGACCATATTCTTGTCGTAATTATTGACTATCCCGACCCTCGCATGGTTATATCTTACCGCGCACCCCGTCGAGCAAAGAGCGGCAAAGACGATCAAACCGATAAAAAATAAATTTAAATTTTTTTTCATACTCAAAACCATGTTATCACCGACGCTATCTCCCATCTAAAAACAAAATCGGTACTCTCTACCGACGTTCGCGGAAGACGAGTCCTCCAATGGAAGTTAAATTTTGTCTCTATCCCTACGACAAATCTGGTAATCCTAAAAATGTCGCTGTAAAAATTTATATCGAAGATATTCCCCTCTTCAAGAACTACTCTCAAAAATTCCGTCTCCCTGTTAGAAGTATCGTTATCCTTTACGCCGTCGCCGTCCGAATCAAGATCCGGATCTACGTCGTAATAGTAATGCTCGTTCATATAGTAAGGGGCTACGATATTTCTCTCGTCCCCCAATCTGTAATGTCTGTAATGCAGTTGAAACTTAAAGAGCCTATCGACGAATTTTTTCTTCTTAAAAGAGTCGTAATAAACGTCCGTCTGATACTCCGCTCCGTAATCCTTCGTCCGCTCTAAGTCGTTCCTCCAACCGACGGCGATATCAATCGAATCCGCGTTATTGCCGTACATATATCCGATGAAATTTCCGACGCGCTGTACTCTGTCGAGTTCGGTTTGAGATATCGGATTTCGCGGGTCGTAAGCTTTTTGATACTCCTCGCGGACGTATTCGTAGTTGCATACGTGATCGCGCGAATAGACATATTTGCTCGTAATGGCGTATTCAAAGTTGATATAGAGGTTTTTTAGAAAAAATTCCGCAACTTTTGGCGGTTTTAGATAGCGGGTAAAGAGATACCCTCTGATCTCTCCGCCGAGGACCGCGCCGATCCGGTTGGGGAATATGGGGTATTTAAACATAAGGAAAAAAGCGTCGGAGTCGTCCACCAAAAATTCCCCGTAAACGCGCCATCCGTTAAATCCTATCTGAAAGTCGAGACCTATTTTTAGATCCGACGCGCCTGTGTTTAGACCGCTCCCGAATTTTTCATCGTAAAACTTGTTGAGAGAGAGCGTGATAAAATATATAGAAAACGGATTCATAAACCATATATTGAAATTCTCGCCCAAAAAATAGACCGAGTCCGACAGCCCTATGCGTATCCACGGGAGCGGTCTAAAATTGAATTTCTTGACGAATAAAGATTTGCCGTAAAGCTCGCTCTTCTTATAGAGAGTAGTCAAATTCGGCGACCATTCCCCCTGATGCGGTCTTATAAACGAATATATAAAGTCCATATCGACGTATCTGGATAGCAACTGACTCCATCTTAGCGCAAAAATAGGACCCGAATAGTCGTCCAACAACAACCTATGATATATAGCGTCCGAAGATATAAGATTTTGAAAGCCGAACTTAACGGACGTCCACTTATTCTTAAAACCGATATACGCCTCGCCGTAAAAGAGCATAGTGTTGCCGGTCTTTTCAAATTCGCCTCCCGCGTCTCTTTTGTCCGAATTGCTGAAAAGTATCTCCGATACAAGATAAAAACCTATCAACTCCGGAGGTCCTATATTTAGTCTCATGCGTCCCAGAATTTCGGTATAGCCGTTTGTGTCGAAGCCGCCGAACAGATAAGAGTAGTTGCTCCGCTTGTAAGACTCAAAGTTGAACGTTCCGTTTTTTTCGACCAAATTTATATCGTAATAGTCGTTGGTATCGATTATCCCGAAAACCGGAAGGGCGAGCGTAAATAATATTATCAATAAAAACGGTTTTTTCATAAAATCCCTGAAAAAGAGATATACTAACATCATTGACTATTAAAATCAATTTATTTTTACTATTTATTTTTACTATTTAAGGGCGACTTGTCAGTTTTTTGGGGAGGAAATGGATAAGGCGAGTCTGTCTCAAAAAAATTGACACATATGCGGCGCATGGAACTGAACCCTCGATTTCGCGTCCCGCGCGTATGTGAGGGGAAATCGAGGGTTGCGTCTCCCCAAAAAACTGACAATTTACTACTTAAGGTAAAAATATTTTTGACATTTATAAAAAAAAAGCGTATTATACCAAACGACGTATAAAAATCAGAATTGGAGTTTAGAATGAGAAAATATTTGATAGCCGGCAACTGGAAGATGAATATGAAGCCTTCCGAAGCTAAAGTATTTGCAAAACAATTAACAGATTCTATAAAAGACGTATCGTCCGACGTTATAGTCATGATAGCCCCGCCGTTTACGGCTTTACAGGCGGTCGGAGAGGCGATAAAGGGCTCCGTTATCAAACTGGGCGCGCAAAACATGAACGACAACGAAAAAGGCGCTTTTACCGGAGAGATTTCGGCGGATATGCTTCTGGACGTCGGGGTCGAGTATGTTATTTTAGGGCATTCCGAAAGAAGGCAAATTTACAAAGAATCTAACGAATTTATAAATAAAAAAGTCCTATTTGCGCTTAAAAAAGGTCTAAAGCCGGTTTTATGTATAGGCGAGCTTCTTGAAGAGAGAGAGAGCGGAAAAACAAATTCCGTATTGAAAACCCAACTTGTCGAAGGGTTAAAAAACGTCGCCAAAGACGATATGAAAAATATCGTTATCGCCTACGAGCCGGTGTGGGCTATCGGCACGGGAAAGGTAGCCACTCCGGAGGTCGCGGAGGAGACTCACAAATTTGTAAGAGATACGCTGGCTGAAATTTTCGACAAAACCGTCGCCGAAAATACTATTATCCAATACGGCGGGTCGGTAACGGACGCGAGCGTCGACGGCTTGATGAAGCAACCCGATATAGACGGAGCGCTGGTGGGCGGAGCGTCGTTAAAGGCGGACTCCTTTACGCGAATAGTTAAGTTTGTAAGGTAAATTTTAAAAATATTATAGTTAAAGAAGGAAAATATGGGGACAGCATTAATTATTATTTTTACCGTAGTTATGTTTATAGTCTGTTTTTTGATAGTTTCGAGCGTAATGTTGCAGGAGGACAAAGCGGGAGGCGGTATGGGGATAATCGGCGGATCGTCTCAGTCCTTTTTCGGCGCGAGTTCCGGCACCCTGTTGTCAAAAATAACGTCCGTTTTATTGACGATATTCTTTGTGTTATCCATAGTATTGGCTCTTATATCTTCGAGTTTTACCAAAGGGTCGGTTATTTCGGAGATGGACATTTACGAAAGCGAAACCAGCGAGTATGAAGCTCCGGTAAGAAAAATGTTAAAAGACTTGCCGGCTAAAATTCAAACGGACGATTTTGATAAAAACGTTTTAGGCAAAATTACGGACGAAGAGATTAAAGCGACTATAACGTCGTTTTATACTTTAGACAAAACGGAGAAGTACTACGAATTAAAAAGTAAACTTAATAAGGAAGATACTAAAAAAGTTTTAAAAATATTAAACGACGTCGGTTTTTCTATGGAAGCCGTTAAAACAGAATTTGGACCGACGGAGAGCGACGAGGCTTCCGATTAAAATTATGGAGTAATAAATTGGCGGATAGAAAAGATTTAATAAAAACAATTTTGGATATTATTAACGATAGCGAGGTGAAAGAGGACAGTATTACCGACGAAACCGTTCTAATCGGCGAAGACGGGCTGTTTTTTGATTCTATCGACGTTTTAGAACTGGTAGTTCAAATTGAGAAGAAATATGGCGTTAAAGTCAAAGATAACGATCTTATTCAGGAGAAATTCAAAGATTTTAAAACTTTTTTTGATTTTATAAACGAAAATGAAAAAAAATAGGGTATTCGTATCGGCTTATTCTACCGTTTCCGCTTTAGGGCTTGGAGTCGACGAAACTTTGATTAATTTACAAAAAGGCAAACAACTCTTTACCGCAGACGAGGATAGCGATTTTTCGCGCCCCTGTTTCGCCGTTAACAGATTTGAAAAAAGCGACGATTTGACGAAAAGTTCGAGTATATGTCTGTTTCTTCTTAAAGATATCGAGGATAGCTTTAAAGAATACGGCGATATACCGCTCTTTATGGCTACCTCTACCGGCGGCATCAGAGAGACCGAGAGCGTTTACAAACGCCTGGTCGATAAGTCGATCTCGTATCCTCTATTTAAAAGACATTTTTTTAACAAAACGATAAACGACGTTAAGGCGCGGTATCCAAACTTTAACGATAGTTTTACATTCTCGACGGCGTGCTCCTCGTCGGGGCATTCGATTTATCAAGCTTACAGGATGATGCGGTCGGGGCTTATAAAAAGAGCCGTTTTGATCGGTTACGACACGCTTTCGTACACTACTATGATAGGTTTTGATTCCCTCAAGCTGGTAAGTCATACCGGAACAAAGCCGTTGACCAAATCGCGCGACGGTTTGACTTTAGGCGACGGCGGAGGGATAATTTTTCTGGAATCCGAGCCGAAAGGCGAGCCGCTTGCCGAAATTATCGGCGTAGCGTCGAATTCCGACGGGCATCATATCTCGTCGCCCGAGCCGGACGGCTTTTCGCAGAAAAAATGTATAAACGACGCGCTCGAACAAGCCGAATTGAGCGCCGACGATATAAAGTATATCTGCGCTCACGGCACCGGGACCTTGATGAACGACGAAGTCGAGATTAACGTTTTAGACTCTTTGTTTAAAGGGGAAGTCGCGGTTACCTCTCTCAAATCGTTTATAGGTCATACTCTCGGCGCGTCGGCTATAACCGAAGTCGTAATATCGACGGCTATGCTGAAAAGCGGCAAGATTTATCAACCGAACGACTTTGCGGATTCGATGAACGAGAGGATTATTCCGTCGGCGTCGGTCGATATGAGACCGAAGTATTTTTTGAAGAACTCTTTTGGGTTTGGCGGGAATAACGTTAGCGCTTTGTTTGAAGTTTTTTAATATTAATAGTTAGGGAATGATAGCGATGAACGATAAATATTCAATGATTGAGGACGCGTCGATAGTAGGCTCCGGTCTTGAAAATATTGAAAATATTGAAAATATTGAAATTATAAAAAAGTATTTTGAAAACGGATATTTTAAAGAAAATAAAAAATTACCGGAATCGGACGGCAATAAAAACGCGCCGGATCTATCTAAATACGTAAACTCCCCGCTAAAAAAGAGAATGAGTTTGTTATCGATGGGGATTTGCGCGGCTCTATCTCTCGGACCCGGTCGAAATCTTACTCCCGAAGAGGAGATATATCTGTTTACCGCCTTCGCCGAGATAGATACGACGAATAAGATAATAAACTCGATTAAGATCGAAAATTCCGAGTTAGTCAGCCCGACGCTGTTTCACAATTCGGTGCACAATACTCCGCTCGGATATTTTACTATACTGCATAAACTCCGCAACTACTGCCTCGCAATATCGGACGGGCTTGATACGGGCGCCTCCTTTGCAAACTTTATCAAATATCGAACCTTGATGAAAGAGCCCTTTATCGTAGCGTGCGGCGAGGAGTATTCCGATTTTTACAAATTGGACTACTCTCAAAAACCCGATATAAGACCGGTTTTTTGTTCGTATAGAGTCGTTCCGTTTTGCGATAAAGGATTTAGACATCTGGAGCCGCTCTCAGACCTCTTATCGTACGATTTTAGCGGATTTGACTACGTTTTTGCGGACAAATCGACGTATTCTCTGCTGAAAGAAAAAGTAGATAACGTATATACTGAATATTTTCTTACCGGAGATAATCCGAGCTCCGTCGCCGCGCGTTTGTCTATTCCGTTTATATTGGGACTCAAAGGCAAAGGGGCGATAATTGATAAAAACGATAATAAATATCTGATTTTCGAGGTGAATCTTTGATTAATAACTTATTTGACGTATTTTTAGACTCCGATCCGGCGACTTTTTGCTTAATAAAACATAGCGTAAGATTTGAAAAAAGTTATATTGAAAAGAGTATTTCGACTCTTGAAAAAAATCTTACGGAGATATACCCCGATTGGGAAGGGCTGAAAGTATTTATAGATATTAAAGACCGCGCTCTTTACATAATAGTATTTTTGACTTTTCTCAAACTAAAAAGCAAGCCCGTTCTTGTTCCGATAGAGGTTAAGGAGGAAGATTATAAAAATTCGGAAGATGTTTTTATGTCCGATAATAAAAACCTCGATTTTGGACTGTTTATAAATACGGAGTTTAACGTCGCGGTCGGCTCAAATTTCAACAAAAATAGTTTAGTTAAGACTTCGGACGCCGCCGCGTTATATCTATACACCTCCGGTTCGACCGGCAAACCGAAACTTATAGAAAAATCCGTTCAAAATATTGTCGTCGAACTGGAAGAGTTAAAAAAAATATTTCCGATTAACAAAAAAACTACTTTTTATTTTACCCCTCCGATTTATCATATATACGGGCTTTTGTTTGATCTTTTTCTTCCTATGAGTTGCAGTTGCGCTATATACGTAGATTATCTTTTTACTCCGGAAACTATCGCGCAGTATGTTTTGGACAACCGCATAGAGTTTTTCGTTTCCATACCCTCTTATTACAAAATGTTTGTTACGCTTAATCTCGTCGGGAGTTTTGCAAGTTGTAAATATCTGACAAATTCCTCCGCCCCTTTGGATAAAGAGACGTCCAAAGTTTTTTATAAAAGGGGGTTAAATATCGTCGAGATATACGGCTCGACCGAAACGGGCGGCATAGCCCGCAGAGTTAGTCCTAAAGATGAGAATTGGGAGCTGTTCTCCTACGTCGATATAGTCAAATCGCGGGAGAATGAAGACGAAAAGGCGAGGGAGTTATTGATATTATCCCCTTCCGTTTCGGTAGATTTCGACAAAACGGTCGGATTTAACACCGGAGATATAGTGGAATTTACGGGCGATAACAAATTCATTCTTTTAGGAAGAAATACGCGGTTTGTTAAAATATCCGGTAAAAGAGTAGATCTCAACTACGTTTTTAGCAAAATTCGCGACTATTTTCATTCAAAAGGTCTGGAAAACGTCGACGAACAAAATTTATACGTCGGTTGTTATAAAGAAAAATTATTTGTTATATTTAGCGACGAATATCCCGACGAGTTTCATATTATAAAGGAAGAGTTAAAAAAGCGTCTGCCGGGATATTCGTCGCCGAGGTACTTTGTCAAAAAAGAGATACCAAGAAACTCTATGGGTAAAATAAATAGAGTTGAGATCGAAAAAATTGCAGAGAAACTGTTTAGCGGTAATAAATAGAATAAGGGCGAATATGACGCGTAATGAAACAACCGGCGGAGTTGTAAAATTTATTGAAAAGGGCGAATTAGACTCGGACTCGGTCGTAATATTTTCATCATTCTTTCCGTTTAACAATAACGCTCCCGCCGAGTTTTTTTCATTTTTAGACGATAATATATACAAAAAAGTATTTACTGAATTTATAAGACCCAAAAATGGAAAAAAAGAGTTTACTTTCGACGCTTTGATAAACGCTTACGTCGAATATATCTCTACTTTAGAAAAAAAAAGAATTCATATAGTCGCCTTTGGAGTATTCTCAAACGTTTTTATTAATATCGCTAATTTGCTGAAAGGTAAAATTAATTCTTTGACGCTCATAGAGCCTGATTTTGCCAATTCTATCTTAATGAAGATATTTGATTCTAAGGAAGTACATTTCTTTAAATTCAGTTCTCTAAAAAATCAATATATTCAAGACTCTAAGCAAAATTATAAACGTTATTTATCAAAAACCCCTCTCTCTTTGATGAAGTATTACTATTACAGTTTGAAAGAGTATTTACCCGAGAGTATGATATTAAAACAGATTGTAGATTTGGACGTTGAAATTTTGATACTATGGAAGTTAATGGAGAAAGAGCTATGGCCCCTGCCCCAGATATTAACGGATGATTATGAAATTAGCGCTTTTAGCTTATCGGAGAGCGCAATCGACGCGCTAATCGGTAAAAATCCCGATATAACGGATCAAATTAGAAGTCATATTGAAAAAAATATTATTTTAGAAAATTACTGAATTATTTTTAATAAAAAATATCTTTATTCTTGACACAATATATCTTTTATACTACACTCGTGAAAATTTTATTTATGGAGAGTAAAATGATTGGAAACGGCGACTGTTTATTAGAGGGACTTCAATTTATCGGCGAATCTTCTGAAGAACGTTTGTATGATATAGTTTTGGCAAATCTCGACGACGACGATTTTGACGACGACGACGAAGATATGGACGACGACTTTGACGACGATGAAGATTTTGACGACGACGACTTCGACGACGATGATTTTGACGACGATGATGATTTTGACGACGACGACTTTGACGATGATGATGATTTTGACGACGACGACTTTGACGACGATGATGATTTTGACGACGACGATCTTGACGACGACGATGATTTTGACGATGATGATTTTGACGACGACGATCTTGACGACGACGACTTTGACGATGATGATGATTTTGACGAATTAGACGACGACGAAGATTACGACGAAGATTACGACGACTACGAGGATGAAGATTTTGAAGAATAAAAAAAATCGGGCTATAACCCGATTTTTTTTATCTCTATTATAATACTTTTTATAGTATCTCGTCAGTTTTTTTGAGAATAAAAAATGTTTGCTTCATATGTGTCAATTTTTATCAGGGAATAGCCGCGGCGGATATGAAGCGCATATGTGTCATTTTTTTATCAGGGAGCGGCGCGGCAGCTATGAATCCCATATGTGTCAATTTATTTCTCCGCCCAAAAAAACTGACGGATTACCTTTTTATACTTTTATCAACTGTTCTCTATTAGGTCCTACCGAGATATATCTGATTTTTACTTTTATCAACTCTTCAATTTTTATAATATAATTTTGAGCCGCTTTGGGCAGATCGTAGAAGTTTCTTATACCGGTAATATCTTCTTTCCATCCAGGCATAGATATATACTCGGGCTTGGACGCGTATAATTTTTCGGTAGTCGGAAATTTTTCCGTCGACGAATCGCCGATTCTGTATTTGACGCATATCTTTAATTCGTCTTCTCCGGAAAGAACGTCCAGCAGCGTTATAGCGATCTCCGTCGCGCCCGATATAAGGCAGCCGTATCTGCTGGAAACCGCGTCGAACCATCCTATCCTTCGCGGCCGCCCCGTCGAAGCTCCAAATTCTTTCCCTTTAGTCCTGATACTATCCGCCTTCTCGGAGAATATCTCCGTAACAAACGGTCCTTCTCCTACGCACGTCGAATAGGACTTCATAACTCCGACGATTCTTTTTATCTCATAAGGCGGTATCGAAGAACCGGCGGACGCGTAGCCCGGTATCGGAGACGACGAAGTAGTGTAGGGGTATATGCCGAAGTCTATATCTCTCAAAGCGCCAAGCTGCCCTTCAAGGAGTATTTTTTTATCGTTCTTAACGGCCTCTCTCAAAACCGGTATGGGATCGGTTATATACTCTTTTAATTCGCATCCGTATTTATATCCCCATTCGATCATCTCGTCGACGTCGACTTTAGGTTTTAAGTAGATCTTTTCAATAATTTGGTTTTTAAGCTCCAGATTGTTTTTTATTCTTTTTGATAAATAATCCTTATTGAGTAAGTCTCCGGCGAGAATTCCGGTCTTCATATACTTGTCGCTATAAACAGGAGCTATCCCTTTTTTTGTAGAGCCGAATTTATTAGCGCCAAGCCGCTCTTCTTCGTATTCGTCGAGAAGTATGTGAAAAGGGAAAACGGCGTGGGCCCGTTCGGATATCATAAGGTTGTCTATTTTGCCGATAACTTTTTCGGTTTCCCGTATTTCGCCTATAAGGGCTTCGGGATTTACGACCGCGCCGTTGCCGATGATATTCATGGCTTTTTTATTAAAAATACCGGACGGCAGTAAATGAAGCGCGAATTTCCCAAAATTATTACAAACTGTGTGCCCCGCGTTATTGCCGCCTTGAAACCTTATGACAAAGTCGGCGTTTTCCGCAAAATAGTCGACCATTCGACCTTTACCCTCGTCGCCCCAATTAATTCCGCATATTGCCGTTACTCCCATTTTACGCTCCTTTATTTATTTTCAAATCTTATCTCGACGCTTCTCGCGTGAGACTCGAGTTTTTCAGACCGAGCAATTGTCGCGATATAATCTTTATATTTATATAAAGATTCTTTGTTGAACTCTATCCAACTAAATCTTTTTTGAAAATCGTAAACTCCCAACGGCGAATAAAATCTTGACGTTCCGCCCGTAGGTAAAACATGGTTTGGTCCTCCGATATAGTCGCCTACGGATTCGGGAGTCCATCTTCCGAGAAATACCGAGCCGGCGTTGGTAACATTTTTTAGCAATCTATACGGCTCGTCCGAGAAAATCTCAAGATGCTCCGGAGCCAAAATATTAGATAACTCGACGGAAGCGTCGGCGTTATCCGTCAAAACCGCTATTCCTCGATTGTTTAACGATTTTTCAGCGTTTTCCATCAAATTCTTCGGTAGAGTTTGAAGAATTTCATGAGTTTTTTTTATTATTTTATCTATAAAAACTCTGTTTGACGACAACAATATCGGTCGCGCCAGAGGATCATGCTCCGCTTGACTGAGGATATCCGCCGCGATAAGCGGTATATCTTCGTCTCTATCCGTATCTGCGATAATACAAATTTCGGAAGGACCGGCTATCATATCGATCGCGACCTTGCCGGATACGCTCTGCTTCGCTTTGGCTACAAAGATATTTCCCGGACCTACGATCTTATCGACGGGCTTGATAAATCCCTCTATCCCGTAAGCAAGCGATAATACCGCTTGAGCTCCTCCGATCCTATAAACTTCATTAACCCCCAAAGTCTCCAACAGATAAGCTACTTCGGGAGACTCTATAAAAGTTCGCGGCGGGCTGACGACGACTATTCTTTTTACCCCCGCAATAAGCGCGGGAACTATCGTCATATACATAGTAGAAGGGTATAAAGCCCTGCCGCCGGGTACGTAAACTGCAACCGAGTCGATCGGAACTACGTTTTGCCCCATCTTATTGTTATCTTCGTCGGTATAAGAGAAAGACTTTTGAGTCTGATTGTTGTGAAAATTCCTAATCCGCGCGATCGCAACGTCTAAAGACTCCGACAATTTGGGATCAATTTTTCCCGACAAAGCCCTTATCTCCTCCTTCGATACTCTGAGGTTATCCCCGTTTAAGTCGAAATTGTCGTAGCTCTTTGTATATCGAACGAGAGCGTCAAAACCGCTGCTCAAAATATCGGCCGTTATATCCGATATTAAATTTTCAACCTCTCTATCTTCCTTAGCCGCCGCTTCATTTAAAAATTGCGGCAAATCTTTAGGCAACGAAGCGCTTTTGCATTCAAAAAATTTCATAAAATTCCTTTAGATACGACCCGCGGAAGTATATCATATTTTAAAAAATATGTCCAACAATTTCCCATGAGAATGAGAACTTCGTCGGTTTTTTGTGAGGAATAATAATTCTACGCGAGGTAGACGTATTTGGGGTAATTTTCGATTACGAGCGCGTATAATAGCCGTTTTTGAGCGTTGATATTTAACAGTTGTGTCATTTTACCCAAAAAGTCGTTTTTCAATTTATCCATCTTCAATTTCCTACCAACGATCTCAAGAAATTCTTCCAACCCGTATTTCACGACGCCGTTATAAAAAAACAAGATAATATCGCGAACCGTCGAAGCCATACCGAATTCGTTATACAAAGAATGCCATCTTTTTATTCGAAGATAGTCCGCTTCGCTGATTCTAAGATATTTATCCAGCCTTTTATCGTCGGTATTGTCTATAACGGCGTATTCTGAGCGATGATTCCCGATTATTCCTTTCATTTTTGAAATTTTTTTGTCAATGAGGCGAAACATAGTTTCAAATAACTCGCTGAACGTATTAATTTTGAACTCCTTTAGTAGAAAATCTATGACGTTATTATTCATAGATTCTGACACGATAAAATGGAATAAATGTTTTTTATTTTTCATAAAGTTTTCTCCTTTTTTTTCTTTGTATATATATAACAACTAAAAAGTGAAAACTCTTTACAAAAACTTGTATAAATTTTTAGAAAATAACAAATAATTTACCGATTAAAAAAAATGACACATATGCGTCGATTTTACCTTAGCATCATATGTGTCAATTTTTCATCGAGGAGAGCTGCCTCGCATATGTGTCAAATTTATTTCCCCGACCCAAAAAAAACGGCGGGGCGTCAAGAATAAAAAATGAAAAATAGTATGAAAAAAATAATAATGCTCTCAATATTCAAATTTATACGTCAAATTTCCGAAAAATGAGATAATGATATATTAATGAAGGATTTTATATGTATCGCAGAAGGTTTATTATATTTATATTATTGGCTACCGCCGCGATTTATTCCGATAATATCGAGATCGGTTCGATAGAATTTGAAGCGATAAAAATATCGGAGTTAAAAAGCGCTATTGATACGTCTGAGATTTATCAGAAATATAATATTGCTTATTCTTCGATACTTCCAGAAGGGGCGATTTATTCGATAAGCGATAAGATCACGGGATTGGAGGCGGTTATTCAGATTGGATATTCGTCGGTAGACAGTCATCCCAAAAATATTTATATTACCGATAACCTATACGATTTTTTTGCGAAAATTTATGAAAAAAAGCCGGATAAAATAACTCTTTCGATAAGATTTGCCGGATGGAATAAGGAGAGCGGCGATTCCGTTTACGCTGATATTGAGGAGCTTGTGGTTAATCCGGAAAATTCCCCTTCGGAAATACGAAAAAACGAGCCCGATAAATATTTTATACAACTGGGGTCTTTTTCGTATTATCAAAACGCTTATCCTCAGATTTCAAATATGCTGCCGGTTATGCTAAAGAAACCAAAATTTTATCTGATAAAAAAGAATATTATTAAGAACGGAAAAAAAACCGAAATATACAGAGTTTTGGCCGGTCCTTACAGTTTTAGCGAAGCGCGGTCTATAGCCGAAGAGGTTAATAATAAATTTAACGCCTCGGTTTTTTTTCAGTCGAGAGATAAGACTTTGAGCGATATTAATGGAGAAGATGACAAAAAATGAAGAAAGTTATTGCAATATTAGTTATTATTATCGGGATTCTGCCGGCGTTTTCAGAAAAATGGGTTGGCAATGTCGCAACTTACAATCTCCCCGAAGGAGCTACGATGGCTTCCGGAGAGAAATATAGCTCTGGTATGATATCGGCCGCCTGCAACGGTTTTCGGCTGGGGTCGACCGTGCAGGTCATTAATGCGAAAAACGGCAAGTCGATCGACGTCGTTATAAACGACACCGTCAAACCGGAGCTTAGTTATTTTATATTGCTTACTCCGGCGGCGGCTCGCGAGATAGATATGGAATGGGACGCCGGCATAGCCGTAGTTAAAGGGAATTTTAACGATATTAATTCCGCAGTATCGCTTCCTATTAAAGGGCTTGTCGCGGAGGGGGAGATTGACAAGGAGAATATTAAAGAATTTCCAGAGATAAATTGGCCCGTCGTCGCCGATAGTTCGTTAAGCGTCAGAGCGACGGAGAAGCCCGATATCGATAAGGTAAAGCGTCCCGATAATATTGAGAAAGACGACAAAAAGCTCGACGCGGACAAAGAGGATAAGAGATATCCGTATAAGGAAAAAGAGGCGTTCCCTTCTAAGAAAGAGGAGAATTTGATAAAATACGACTATGAATTTTTGCCGGATAAAAGTATTAAAACAGAAAAGAGCTCTTTAAGTCCGACGGACGAGTACGCTAAAAGCCCTATCGAGCGCTCTGACAAGATATTTGAAGACGATAAGGACAGATACTATCCCAAAAAGGAGTACGTTAAGAGTCCTATCGAGCGCGTAGATAAGGTGTTTGAAGACGATAGAGACAGATACTATCCCAAAAAGGAGTACGTTAAAAGCCCTATCGAGCGCGTAGATAAGATATTTGAAGACGATAGAGACAGATACTATCCCAAAAAGGAGTACGTTAAAAGCCCTATCGAGCGCTCTGACAAGATATTTGAGGACGATAGAGACAGATACGATCCCAAAAAGGAGTACGTTAAAAGCCCTATCGAGCGCGTAGATAAGATATTCGAAGACGATAGAGACAGATACGATCCCAAAAAGGAGTACGTTAAGAGTCCTATCGAGCGCTTGGATAAGATATTTGAGGACGATAGAGACAGATACGATCCCAAAAAGGAGTACGTTAAAAGCCCTATCGAGCGCTCGGATAAGATATTCGAGGACGATAAGGACAGATACGATCCCAAAAAGGAGTACGCTAAAAGCCCTATCGAGCGCGTGGATAAGATATTCGAGGACGATAAGGACAGATACGATCCCAAAAAGGAGTACGTTAAAAGCCCGGATTATAGGGACAAAGAGTCAGCCGTCGACGCATTCGAGGAAGACCCTAACAAAGATACGGCGTTGAAGAGACCGGATATAGAGAGGGGTAAGATCGATATATCGGAAGATAAAGAGATAGAAAAGGGGGTAGATTGGAAACTTTATCTTAAAAAGGGCGAACTTTACGTAAGAGTATTAACCTCTCATAATAGAGTTGAAGCCGAAAAGGTTTTTAAAAATTTTGGCAAGATTTTTGGGAATGCCGTTCCTTATAAAGTCGGGGAGAAATATATAATTCTATTGGGACCCGAAACTAAAAGAACCGTAGGCGCGATCTTAAAAATGGTCAGAGAGCTCGGTTATAGAGACGCCTATATTTTTGAGATTAAATAAAAAGTGACGGAAATATTGAAGTTAGACAATATCAGGAAAACTCTCATCAGACTTGAAGAAACGTTGATATTCGGTATGATCGAAAGGGCTCAATTTTTGAGCAACGACGTTATCTACAAAAAGGGCGCTATACCGATAGAGAATTATAATAAATCCTTTATGGAACATCTTCTTGAAGGTACGGAGAAAATTCATTCGCAAGTCGGGCGCTATACCGCGCCGGACGAACATCCCTTTTCGTCCGAGCTTTCCAAGCCGATTATTGATAGAGAATATGAATGGCCGATAAAAAGAAACGCTATCAACATAAACGATCGTATATTAAATTTGTATATAAATAATATCATACCGCTTATTTGTAAAAAAGGGGACGACGGTAATTACGGTTCGTCGTCCGTATGCGACGTTAATATTCTTCAAGCGCTTTCAAAGCGTATCCATTACGGAAAGTTTGTCGCGGAGAGCAAATATTTGTCGGACGTCGAGGGGTGGAATAAACTGATATTAAAAAAAAACAAAGAGAAAATTATCGAAAAACTTACAGACGCGCAGGTTGAAGATAAAATATTGACGAGAGTCGAAATAAAAGCCTTCGCTTACGGTCAAGACCCGCTCTCCGATATTAAAGAGTATAAGATCGATCCCGCGACAATTCTTCGTATATATAAAGAGCATATCATTCCGCTTACTAAAGAGACCGAATATCTCTACCTTCTGGAAAGAATTTAAACTGAAAAGAATTTAAAATAATACTAACTTTTTGTTAAGCGATTTATAAATAATCCGAAATTCAAAATATAGAACGCGGTAGTTTTATTTTGCCGTATTTAAACGGAGCAAACTAAAATAAACGGGAGCGGTTTGGATTATGATAAACGTTATAAGTAATATGTTACAATCGGTAACGGACGAATCGAACAAAAACTTAAACGCAGTTTTTAGGGAAGACAACGAATTCGGCAAACTTCTCGAAGCGATGTCTTTAGAAAGCGACGTTAAACTTGACGAAGAATCTAAAGTTGAAGCCGAGTATGACGACGCCGAATTGGAAATATCCTACAAAATTGAAGAAGAAGAGAAGGATATTCGCTCCGAAGATAGCGTTTTGAGTAAGACCGTCGTCGGCGATAAAGACAAAATCGATAGAAAGAGCGACGACGCTAAAAGCGCCAAAAAACCGTCTGATATAAAAAACGACAGATATATAACGCTCGTTAATTCGCTGAATTCCAAATTTAAAGAGAAATCCGATTTTGTCGTTAAAGAAAAAGCCGGCGCGCTTCTGGAAAACTCGACCGTTAAAATAAAGATCAAATTTTCGTCGCTGGACGAAGCCGCTAAAGAAAAAATTAAAAAGCTGATTGCCGACCTCGGCGCCGGCAGATTGACGAAGGAAGAGTTTAACGTCGCGGCGACGCAAATTATTATGAACGGCGAAACGGCGAGAAACCTCAAGTTGAATAATAAGAGAGTTAAAGTCGAGAACGTCGATCTAAAGGTCGCCAAAAAAGAGAGTAAAAGTCCGGACGTTTTAAATTCGGCAAATTTTGTTTCAAAAAACAGAACGGAGCCGGATAAAACAAAGTTTAATATAGCGGATAACGGGGATAAAAACGACATATCAAAAATCGCCTCTAAAGACGTCAAAAAGAAAACTAATACTCCGGAAACTGCGAACAATAAAACTGAAATTAAAACCGAAATTAAAACTGAAGTCGATATAAAGGATTTTAAAACCGAAATAAATCTTCTGAACAAAACGGGCGCCGTTGAAAATAGAGAGGGCGTCGTAAAAGCCGACAATCCCAGAGCTTTATTGCATGCAAACAAAGAGTCGATTTTTGAACAACTTGCTAAAAACACTAAAATTACGATGAGCGAGAATCTGACAAAATTCTCCACAATGATAAGACCGGATAATATCGGCAGGATGGATTTTCATATTACGGTAAAAGACGGCAAGATGAACGGAAAGATCATTCTGCAGAATCAAGAAGCGGTAGATTTTTTCAGAGCCAATACGGAGGAGATGAGAGCGATTTTTCAGAAGTCCGCCGTGGAGATGGAAAGAATCGATATAGCGCTTGCCGGTCAAAACGGTCAAAGCTTCTCTTTTGACGATAAAAACTTTAGAGAACAAGATAAAAGCGAAGATATAAAAATAAACGCGCTTTTTGCTAATAAAATCAGAAATATTTTCGAAGATAATAATATGGTCGCCGGAAATTATTCGGCGGGCTTACATTCGACCGTAAATTTATTTATATAATGGAGAGTATATGGACGGAATAACGACAAACTATGGATTAAGCGGTAAAATGAATTCTGCGGATATGTATAAGACGCAGATGGAAGTCGAGGCTTTCAATAAGTCGCTTAAAACTACCGGTAGAGAACCGCTGAAAACTATGGGTAAAGACGAGTTTTTGAAACTGCTCATAACGGAACTTCAACATCAAGACCCGACCAACCCCATGCAGGACAGAGAGTTTATATCTCAAATGTCGCAATTCTCGTCTTTGGAGCAGATGCTCAATATGAATAATAATATGGAAAAATTTCTTTCAAATATGTCGTTTAATTCCAGTTTTGATCTTCTCGGTAAAAACGTAGAACTTCAAACTCCGGGAAAAATGGACGAAGAGGGGATGCCGACGGTTGTAAAAGGGACGGTTCAATCTGTCTCTAAGAACGGAGCCAATTCGTATATTAGAGTAAACGGAACGGAATATCCGACGGAATATATTGTAAGAGTCAGCGAATAAATTATTAGGTTTTATATAAAAAAAGGAGTTAAGATATGATGCGATCGCTTTATGCCGGCGTTAGCGGCTTGCAAAATCATCAAATCAGGATGGACGTTATTGGCAATAACATTTCTAACGTAAACACTACGGGCTTTAAAAAGGGGAGAGTGAATTTTCAGGATATGCTCTCTCAGACTTTAAGCGGAGCGGCTAGACCCAACGAAGAGAAAGGAGGGGTCAATCCTAAACAAGTGGGACTCGGTATGGTTGTCGCGACTATCGACACTCTTCACGGACAAGGCTCTCTGCAGACTACCGGCAACAATCTCGATATGGCTATAAGCGGAAACGGCTTTTTTGTGTTGAAAGACGGCGATAAAACTTTCTATACCAGAGCCGGAGCTTTTGGGCTGGACAAAGACGGGTTGCTCGTGAATCCCGGAACCGGGCTGAGAGTCCAAGGGTGGATGTCTAGAGAGGTCGGCGGCAATTATATTCTGGACGTCGCTTCCGATACGGAAGACATAATTATTCCTTTGTATTCAAAAGATCCCGCCAGAGCCACGACGAACGTCGATTTTAAGTGCAACCTTTTTTCAGAAATGCCCCTTATCGACCCTAATAATTACGCTAATTTAACCGACGAAGAGAGGATTAAAAACACATGGACTTCGTCTATAAATATATTCGATTCGCAAGGAACTCCTATCGAACTTAGATTCGTTATGTTTAAAACCGGTACAAACGAATGGCAATCCAGAGTAGAGGCGTATCGGGACGATCCGGATAATCCCGGACAAAAAATACAAATACCTAATACCGAATTTTCAATTAGTACGACTAATCCGAATATTACCGGGACGGCTACCGATTATTTCAACCTCGGCTTCGATAATATGGGTAGAATCATGAGCGTTGCGGCTCCGGGGGAAGATGTCTTGAATACGGGGAATATTTTTGTCAATCTGAACTTAAGAGTTCCGACTTTGTCGGCTAATATTCCCGGACAGGAGATGTCTATCCGATTAAATCTCGGCGAAGTAGGCAGAGTTAAAACGGACGACGGAGTAGGAATTACTCAATTCTCCTCCGGATTTACTACAAAGCCTTTTAGACAGGACGGATTTGGAATGGGCTATCTTGAAGGATTGAAAGTGGACGATACCGGCTCTATTACCGGCGTCTATTCAAACGGAAATAACAGAATATTAGCCCAAGTGGCGTTGGCGAACTTCACAAATCCGGGCGGACTTGAGAAAGCCGGCGAAACGAACTTTGTCTATTCAAACAACTCCGGCGAACCGGATATCAGCCCCGCCGGAACTATCGGCAAAGGTAAAATTATGGCCGGCGCGTTGGAGATGTCAAACGTCGATTTGGCGGAGCAGTTTACCGATATGATCGTTACTCAAAGAGGTTTTCAAGCTAACTCAAAAACCATACAGACTTCCGATCAAATGTTGCAGGAACTATTAACTCTTAAGAGATAATAGGTAGATTTTAATAATATAACGCGTCGCGGCTTTATAAAGTAAAGAAGCGACGCTTAATATAGATAAAAGTAATATTTAGAATATTATTCTTGACAAAAATTTTAAAATTGTTAGAGTGTTTTGGGGGTGGGGGAAATGATAAAACTTACGAAGATAAACGGCGACGCTTTTTATCTTAATCCTCATCTGATAGAGAGAGTCGAAGAGAAGCCGGATACGGTTATAACTATGAATTCTCAAATACAGTATATCGTTAAAGAGAAAGTCTCGGAAATAATTATTAGTATAACAGGTTACAGACGAAATTTTGGTCTTATCTGCGAGGAGTGATAGATGGATTTAGGGTTTATTATTGGTCTTCCGCTGGGATTTTTCGCTATTATATTTTCTATCGTAATCGGGGGATTCCCGATGATTATTTATTGGGATTTGGTCTCCGTATTTATCACAATAATCGGGTCGTTCGCGGCTCTCATGGTAGGATCGCCCATTACGCGAGTATTGAAAATGGGGACGTATATCAAAATCGTTATGAACGAACCCAAATCAAATGTAGCCGATATTATTAAGACGCTTGTTAGTTTTTCGGAGAAGTCGAGAAGAGAGGGGCTTCTGTCTCTGGAAGACGAGATCGAGTCGCTTTCAGACGAATTTTTCAAACAAGGGATAAGATTGGTCGTCGACGGAACGGACCCCGAAGTAATAAAGTCGATATTGTACAATCAATTGAACCAGATGAATGCAAGACACAGTTTTGGCATAAGATTGTTTGCCGATTGGGGCAAACTCGCTCCGGCGTTCGGAATGATCGGGACTTTGTACGGACTTGTCGGTATGTTAAACAACATGGGCGATCCATCGGCGATTGGTAAAGGTATGGCGGCGGCTCTTATCACCACATTTTACGGGGCTATAATGGCTAACTTGGTGTTTATACCCATAGCGACCAAATTAACAGACAGAGACGCAGACGAAACCGCCGAAAAAGAGATAATTCTTGAAGGGATATTGTCTATACAGACGGGAGATAACCCCAGAATAGTCGAGGAGAAACTTCTCGCTTTTGTACCTCCGAAGGAAAGAGGCAAATTAAAACAGACTTCGGACATATAATATGGAGCGTTAATATGGCAGCCGAAAGAAAAAAAGAGAAGAAGTGCGAAGAGGGATCGCCCGATTGGATGATGACTTTTGGGGATTTAAACTCGCTTTTATTAACGTTTTTCGTATTGATAGTCGCTATGGCCCATTTTGACGTGATAGAGATTCAGTTGATACTGTCCCCTTTTCAAGGGGGATTCGGCATTATGCCCGGCGGCAGGACTTTGACGGCCGGCAGATTGGCGGATATGGGCAGTTCAATGGAGAGTCTTCCTTCCAACGAAAAAGGGAGCGGAATGGCGAAAGCGTATAAAGAGGCGATTTCGGTATTTCAGGCGGAGTTGAAAACAAGGAAGATCGCTCTTACTCTAAACGAGAGAGGCATAGTGATCACTTTATCTACGGACGCTTACTTTAAAAAAGCAAGCGCCGAACTGGATATAGACGCGACGCGGGGGGTGTTGGAGAAGATAGCTAACTTGATAGCTCAGCCTATGTTTTACGATAAGTCTATCAGGATAGAGGGGCATACGGATACGGTCGCAACCGATAGCGACGGACCTTGGCCGACTAATTGGCATTTATCGACGGCTAGAGCTCTAAATACGCTTGATTATCTGATAGATTTTGGAGCGGATCCAAAAAAGATGTCCGTCGTCGGTTACGGAGAATACCAGCCGATTTACAGTAACGAAACCGAAGAGGGGAGATCGAAGAACAGAAGAGTGGATATTGTAATTTTACGGGAAAAATAATATTGTTAAAATTGATATTTTTTTATATTAATTATTGACAATAAATTTAAAATTAAATACTATTTGATTGGAGGGGGATTTGTCATGTCTGATCAAGAAAACAGCCTGCTTGAAGAGGGGGACGAGAGCGCTCAACCGCAGATTAAAAAGGGGGGATTCTTAAGTCCTTTTATCATAAAAATACTGTATATAGTAGCGTCGGTTATAGGGATAATAGTCTTATGCGTTTTGGTGTTCATAGTTATGAGCAGATGCATAGTTCCGACGGGAGCGTCGACGATACCGGACGGCGATACGATTGTTAGAGCGAAAAAAGCGCATCTTGAATATATGAAGATCGACGATCCCTTTAGGCAGCAACTTCTCGACGGCAGAATGATACAGCTGAAAGTCTCTTTAGGATTTAAAGCGGGCGATAAGAAGGTACAGACCGAACTGACGCAGGTTATTCCGGTTATCAGGGACGTTATCATAAAGCACTTGTCGAGGTTAAAGTCGGACTATTTTGCCGACGAGAACGCTTTGGATAGATTGGAAGAGGATTTATTAAAGCAGATTAATAGGATATTAAACGACGGAAAAGTTGAGAGAGTGTATTATTTGGAATATACTTTGATGTAATTTTATTTTAAGGGATATAAATGACTGAAGTTTTATCTCAGGACGAAATTGACCAGCTTTTGACCGCTATTTCAACGGGAGAAGTCGACGCCGAGGAGATGGGTAAATCTATCGATCAGCGTAAGGTCAAGATTTATGATTTTAAGAGACCGGGTAAATTTTCAAAAGATCAGATAAGAACTATCTCGATGATACACGAGACGTTCGCCAGATTAACGACCACCGGGCTTTCGGCTCAGCTTAGAGCTTTAGCTCACGTTCACGTTGCGTCTGTCGATCAGTTGACGTACGAAGAGTTTATCAGATCGATTCCCAATCCGACCACTTTGGCGGTTATCGATATGGAGCCGTTGAAAGGCAACGCTGTGCTCGAAATAGACCCTTCGATAACTTTTGCGATAATCGAAAAGTTGTTTGGCGGAAAGAGCGATTCGGGACCTAAGATAAGCAGAGAGTTGACCGAGATAGAGTCGGCGGTTATCGAAGGGGTTATCGTTAGAATATTGGGCAACCTTCGAGAGGCGTGGTCGAATGTTATAGATTTGAGACCGAGATTGGGAAGAATAGAGGTTAATCCTCAATTTGCTCAGATTGTTCCGCCGTCGGATATGGTTGTATTGGTAACTCTTGAGACCAAAATAGGCGAGGTGGAAGGGATGACAAATTTTTGTATTCCTTATATTACGATCGAACCGGTTATATCAAAACTTTCCGGGCAGTATTGGTATTCGAGCGTTAGGAAGGGGACTACTACGGAGTATCTGGCGATTATAAAGGAGCGGCTTGAAACCGTAATCGTAGACCTGATAGTCGAGATAGGAAAGATAGATATAAAAATTAAAGACGTTTTGGCGTTGAGGTTAAACGATTGTATTAAACTTGACGTTAAAACTAAAGATAATTTTATCGCTAATATTGGCAATAGAAGTAAATTTGAGTGTAGACCGGGAACGGTAGGAAGTAAGATGGCGATACAGATTGTTAAAGTTCTAAGCTCTAAAGAGATACAAGATTTTGAAGATATTGAAGAAGGAGGAGAAGAATGAGCGATGGTTCATTATCTCAGGATGAGATTGACGCTTTGTTGCAAGGCACAGACGACAGCTCTGCGGATAGCGGCGGTTTGTTTTCAGATAATATTGGGACGAGCGTCGGGGGAGCGGGGGCCGGTTTGCTATCTCAAGCGGAGAATTCCGCATTTTTAGATCTTATCAATTCTTCGTCCGGAAACGTCGGCGGAGCTTTGGGGGCTCTTATAGGTAAAGTCGTTACCGTCGGATCGCCAAGGTTGGAAGTATTGAGCGGAAGAGATATCTCAAATCAAATGACCGGACAGTTTGTCGAAGTAGTAATGGATTACGAGTCCGGCGTCGTAGGTCATCATAGCTATATATTAGACGCGGATTTAGCCAAAAATATAGCCGGATTCATGATGGGGCAGGAATTTGAAGAGTTGACGGATATGGAGTTTGGAGCCGTTAGCGAAGCGATGAACGTCCTGTCGGGAAATTCAAGCAATACTATCGGCGCTAAGGTAAAAAAAGAGCTGCGAACTTCTCCGCCGCTTATCGGTATGAAAGACAGCTCGATGATGACGGTTAATTCCGGGGATAACTATGTGAAAGTAGTTTACGATTTTTCAATCGAAGGAACGGCTCCGACTAAATTGATTGAGATATTTGGGTTAAACGTCGTCAAAGATCTGACTTCGTCCATAGTTCCCGCTTCAAATCAGATGGGCGGCAACGTCGGAGTAAAAAGCGCGGCGGGCGGCTCTATGGGACAAGCGATGAACATGGGGGGCATGCCTCAAAATATGGGTATGATGAACATGGGGGGTATGCCTCAAAACATGGGCATGATGAACATGGGGGGTATGCCCCAAAACATGGGTATGATGAATATGGGGGGTATGCCTCAAAATCAATTTCAAAACGTACAATTTTCATCTTTTCAACCGGCTCACGCGGACGCCCAAGGGGGCAACATCAACCTCTTGATGGACGTAAATATGGAGTTAACCGTCGAGCTGGGTAGAACTAAGAAGTCCATAAAAGAGATACTTGGTATGGGAGAAGGGACGGTTATTGAACTTGACAAACTCGCCGGAGAGCCGGTAGACATACTCGTTAACGGCAAACTTATAGCGCGGGGAGAAGTCGTAGTAATAGACGAGAACTTCGGAGTTAGAGTAACCGAAATTATCAATCCTATGGATAGGATTAGAGACCTTTAAGATAAAATGTTTTCAAATAATAAAAAACCGCCTCTTCGGCGGTTTTTTTAATCCTAGCATGCGCGTTAAAATAAAAACGCATATGTGTCAAAATAAATTTGACACATATGGAGCTGTATGCGCCGCGGCTACTTCCCGACAAATTTTGACACATATGCGCCGCCGCGCCCTAATAAAATCCGGGAATTCCCGTTTTGAATATACTAATACTCTTGATCAACAATCGTATCATATGTGTCAATTTACTTATTTTAAAAAACGAGTTAAATAATATTAAAATATTTCAGGAAAATCCATAGAAACAGCGCCGTTAGGGATAGAAGAAAGATGAACAGGAAAGCGAAAGTTCTGCCGTCAATATTTAACGAAGTAGATTGAGAACTTATGGATTTGCTCTTATTTTTCTTTTTTTTCAGCGTCGAGAGTTTTTTATCAATATATTTATCGATATCAGACTTTTTTTTACCGCATTTGGGGCAATAATCGTTTTTAAAATCCTGAACGGATCCGGTAAATTTGCAGAAGGGGCATCGGATTTTTCCGAGCCGGGCTCCGCAATGAGGGCATATTTTATCCTCTTTGTCGATTTCGCGCGAGCATTTTCCGCAAATATAGAGGACGTCGCCCATTTTGTCTTCGTTTAGACCGCTTTCTCTGTTGGTTTTCATAATTTTTTGTTACCTGTTACTATTATCGTAATATTTTTTAATGTAATTACTTAATTTAGGTGGATTTTTTTTATTTTTGAAAGTATAATTTAGTTATAATATCCGTTAGTCGATAAATTATCGGGGGCTTTTCTATATGAAATTAAGATTGTTAGTTATATTTTTGTTATTATTAACTTTCAATATATATGCGGCTAATATTAACGTAGACGAATTGAAAGTCGTATCCGTCGGGGAATATCTTTCTACGACGGGGCAGTTTAATATGAATACTTACTTCAACTTTGTTGCGTCGTTTAACGGCGGGTATAAATTTGCGGCGAAGACTACGTTTGCGGCAAATACGTATCAGATATCCAATACTTTTTTGGACAGCTCTGCGGATTTTTACAATAAAGTGTTTTTGGTATTTAACGGCGTCGAAGTAACGGCCAGGAATCTTTTTAATTCGCATTTTTTTATAACGTTTTGGACGGGAAATTACAAATATCTTGGCGCCGGCTCGATTTATAAAGGGTATCTCTATTTTCCGAAAACTCAGGACGACGACTACAAGGGAATGTATAGATTGAGAGGCGCCGGCGTATCGTCGGAGATACGGTTTTGGGAGGAAAAATTTAAAGCGTCGCTTCATGTTTATCAGAATACAAATTTTGTTACTTCGGCGACTCCGAACGCTTTTAACTATTTCTCGTTTGATTTAGAGGCGGGGATTTTCTTAAAGTATTTTTCGTTGGAAATATTTGGCGGTTATACCAAGGACTTCATTAATCCGAATACGAACGCTTACTTGAAGTACGGCAGGGGTAAAGCCGGTCTTACTATGCGTATCGGCGACGGAATTAACGTCGATTTTTTTGCCGCCGGCGGATTGACGAACATAGACGACCGGCTTGTAAATAATCTGAAATTGGGAAATTACGGAGTATTCGATATTTTTTATATATCCGCCGAATTTCATTTCAAGCTGTTTGTAACGGATCATATCATATCGTTTTTGACAAGACCGCTATTTTTTAACGAGAAAAAAATGAAAAATATGACGGATATTGACGCAAATTACAAATTTAACGTATCTGTCGCCGATTTTCCTATAAACGGCGGATTTATACTGAATTTCAACTATTCTGTCGAAGATCCGAACGATACCTGGAAACTATGTTTATCGCCTTATATGTTGATAAAATCCTCGGGGGTCGTTTGGACGATCAACGTTCACTACGATTTTTCAAGAATAAGCGTAGCGATCGCCGCCGGCGACAATTATCTTGCTCTTGACGGATTGAAGCTGGTTCTGGGCGTTTCTTCCAGTTTTTAGAATCTAATAGTATATGAGAAAAGTCGCTTTACTGACAACTATTTTTTTGTTTTTGTTAGCATCTTGCGAAAAGAGATCGATAGAGATATACGTATTCGACGACAACGGTAAGATGAAAAGGATTAAATCGGAAGAGCCCGAGAAAATTAACGAAGATTACGTCGTAAAAAGTTATTCTGAAAACGGCGGGCTTTTGAAAGTTGAGTTGAGGGACGAAGAGAATAACGCTATAAATATCCAGGAATTTGACGGCGACGGAAGAATAGTAAAGTCTTCAAAATATTCTAACGGGAAGACCGCCGAAAAGACGATATTTGACAAAAACGGCTACAAAATTAGGGACGAAGTTTATTCGGAAGGCGTTGTTAAGTTTTATAATACTTATGAATACGACAATGGGAAAGTATCTGAAGCGAGACTATACGACGATGAAAATATTCTATTGAAAATTGAAACATATGTTTACGATCAATCCGGAGATTTAAAAGATTTGACTATCGTAAGCGAGGTAAATGGGGATAGGGAGGAGATTGAAAGGAACGAGTCGGTTTTCAAGAAAACGCTCTACGATAAATCCGGTTTTAAGATTATGGTCTATGAAAACGACTTAACCGGATTGAACGAGGCGTATTCTTATTACAAGAGGGGGGTTATCGATTATAAATACGAGTTATCGCCCGTTTCCGACAGAATAAAAAAGACTTATTATCGCGACGGTATGATAACAAACGACGTCGAATACGATCTTGACGGCAATAAAATAAAAGAGACGGGATACCAAAAAGGGGAAGTAAAAAATTATACCAAATTCGAATATAACGAGACGGGCAAACAGATAAAGAGATTAAATTACAATAAGGACGACTCTTTGGAGCGCGTCTATAAATATGAATACGACGAGAAAGGAATTATTATAAGGATAAAAACGTACGATTCAAAAGGCGCTCTTATAGAATATGAGTAAAAACAGATTGATTATTAAAATTAGATTGAAACTTTTTCTTCTTCTGGTCGTATTTTCTTCCATCCCTCTGTTTCTTATATTTTATTTCTCGCAAAGTCATGTTTTTAAATATTTATTCGAGCAAAATAAAGAGTATTACTTCTCAATTCTGAGCCAAAATATCAAAAATTTTGAAAAAAAGAACGCTCGGTATAAGCGGGCGCTCGAAGAGCTAAAATCCTCTTCTGATTTCAGATATTTTCTTGAAAAAAAAATAACTGACGAAAAAGACGAACTTGAGATTATCAATAAAATAAGCTCTTTGAAAAACGGACCGGATAACGAAAAGCTTTTTTATAAGTATATCAATGAAAATATCGGAGATTTGGCGTTGATACATCTCGACGATAAATCCCGTCTAAATTCTGAGATCAGAATCGATAATTTTTCGCAAAAAAACGCGCATTTAAACGCGAGATTTATCCAAAACAATCTCAACAGTTCGTTTAACTCCGGAGACGGCGGAGAGCTGATATTTTCAAAAATAAGCGAATCTATTACTTATGAGGATAGTTTGGAGACAAAATACGGGTATTACCATAAGATTTTTAAAGGCGGCGCTGTTTCGAAACTAATTCTAATATTTTTAGATAAAGATGCGTTTGCCGAATTGTTTAAAATTAATGACTCGATTGGCTCTTATAAAATGTATATTCTGGACAAAAACGACGAACTGCTTTGGAGCAACGACAAAATATCCGGAGACGAAAGGTATCGCGCCGACTTTATACTTTTGGATTATAATATTGTAAGGATAATTAATAAAATTGATAAATACCAAAACAGTCTGAATTCGAAGAAGTATCTGGGGCTTGTCAAATATAACAAATCCGATTTTATGATATTTTCCGATATAGAACTCAAATCTCAAACTAAATTTCTCCTTTTGATACCGTTTAAAAACGTAACTTCTTCTATCGAAGGGATAATAAAGGCGATATTTACAATTTTATTGATCTTGATCGCGGTTATCGTCGTATCGAGCGTCTTATCGAGCGCGGCGTTTTCAAAAAAAATTGAGGAGAAAGCCGAAGTTCTCCAAGGGGAAAATTTGTATTTTATGAATCTTGCTCACGAGACAAAAACGCCGCTTACCCTTGTATCTAACTACCTGGACGAGTTTGTCGAGCAAAACGGAGATAGTAGGGAACTTTCGATAATCAAAGAGAATTTTGATAAAATAAAAAGCGATATGATATCCTTTCTCGACGTCGGCAAACTCGATAGAGGACAGGAATTTTACGATCATAATTACAGATTGAATCTATCCGAGTTTGTTGAAAAGAAGATCGGGTTTTTTAAGATTTTGAGCGGAAGGAGAGGGGTAAATATATCGGCAAATATCGAGAAGAACGTCTTCATTGGCGCCGATAGGTTTGCTATGGACAGAGTCCTGAATAATCTTCTCGATAACGCTATCAAATACTCAAAAGACGGCGGGAAAGTCGAAGTTATTCTTACCAAAGACCAAACTACCGCGCGGCTGATTATTGCGGACGACGGAATCGGCATCCCAAAAAATAAAATTAAGAGAATATTCAAGCCCTTTTCAAGAATACAGGGAGCCGGCGCTTCGACATACGGGGTGGGAATAGGGCTGTTTATAGTCAAAAAAATTGTCGAATCAATAAACGGGTATATAGTCGTCGATAGCGAAGAGGGCAAATATACTAAATTTATTATTAGAGTTCCTTTGGCTCAAGAATCCATAGGCGAATTTGACATAAATACGACAGATTCCGCAAAATATTTTGACGATATAGATAAAAACTCGCAAATTAGACCTAATCTGGCAAATATACTTATCGTTGAAGATAATATAGAACTGCTTGAGTTTATGAAAAACAAATTGGCGCTCGATTACAACGTTTACGCTGAAACGGGAGTCGAGCGCGCTTTAAACAAATTAGCCGGGACGCAAAATATCGAGTTGATTATATCCGACGTTATAATGGGAGAGCGAAACGGATTTGAACTGTTTCAAGAGATTAAGAAGATAGATAAACTCAGGGACGTCCCTTTTATTTTTCTTTCGGCGCTTAATTCCTTGCCGGAGCGTCTAAAAGGTCTCGATATCGGGGCGATAGACTATATTTCAAAACCATTCTCCATCGAGGAGCTAAAAGCAAAAATCAGATCTATTTTAAATTTTAACCGGATGAAGAGAGCGCTGTATGAAAAAGACAAATACGCCTCTTTAGGTATGCTTTTAGGAGGAATTTCTCACGAAATATTCAACCCTCTATCGGGTATTTACGGACCGCTGGAAAATATCGAAAAAATTATCGAAGGCTCCGAACTCAAAGGTAATGAGAAAATTAACATCTTTATCGGAGCTATCTATAAAAATATAGAAAGAATAGAAAATATTATTAAAAGTTTAAAAACCTTGTTTTACAATAAAGAATTTTTGATCGAAGAGGTCGATATACGTAAACTTATCGACTCAATACTTGAGGTTTTATCTTCCGGAATAAAGTCAAAGAATATCAAAATCAAAGTATCTATCGACGATAAACTCAAGATATTTGCAAATAACGGCGTATTATCTCAAATAATGCTGAATTTGATATCCAACAGCATAGACGCTTCTTCAAACGACGGAAATATCGAGATCAAAGCCGAAATGAAGAAAAATATAAAGATTATCTCGGTCAAAGACTCCGGTTCGGGAATAAGCGAAGAGAATCTCCCCAATATTTTTAACGCTTTTTTTTCTACAAAAGAGATAGGAAAAGGGATGGGACTTGGACTCTATATCGTTAAAGACCTCGTAATCAAAATGGGGTGGAGTATCGACGTTGAGAGCGAGGTTGGAGTCGGAACAACCTTTACAATTCAAATTGAGAATATTAATGAAAATATTAAAAATAAAGAAGCAACTTAAATATTGGGATATAATATTCATAAGAAAATTGAGAAACGTTCCGGAGAACTTAGCGGTAAAATTAATATCGCATATCGGCAGTTTTATATTTATCATAGCCGTTATGGCTATAATTTTTTTTGTCGACGGCTTTGTTTTTAATAAAATTTTTGTAGTATCGGCGCTATCCCTGACTATCAATACAGTTGTCGTATTTATCTTAAAATATACCGTAAAAAGAGACCGTAGAGTATATATCAGAAATATTAAATACCGCTACGACCCCTACTCGTTTCCTTCGGGACACGTATCGAGATTGACGGGTTTTATTTTTCCTTTTGCGCAAGCGCCATATGTATCTATACTTTTTACCATTCTGGCTTTCGTCTCGGCTTTCGGTAGAATGTCCCGAAAATATCACTATTTCAGCGACTGCCTAGCCGGTTTTATCATCGGTCTTATATCCGGCCTAATCGCAAGCGCTTTATATTTCGTTAACTCCGGTCTTTTCGAAAGGTTTATTAATGCCCAGCTTTAATTTGCGTACGCCGTCGGTTTCTTGGAAATTGACACATATGATGTATATGATATTTAAGAATAAAATTGACACATATGGGTCTCATAACCGCCGCGCCGTTCCTCGATGAAAATTGACACATATGGTACAAATATTTCTAATTAGCAAAATATTTGTCATTTATTAAAAATTATCCAAATTTTTGTAAAGAGTTTTCTACTTTTAGTTGTTATATATATAAAAGAAAAGGAGAAAACTTTATGAAAAACAAAAAACATTTATTTCACTTTATAGTGTCGGAATCTATGAATAATAACGTCATAGATTTTTTACTAAAAGAGTTCAAAATTAATACGTTCAGCGAGTTATTTGAAACTATGTTTCGCCTCGTTAACAAAAAAATGTCAAAAATGAAGAGAATAATCGGAAATCATCGCTCTGAATACGCCGTTATAGATAACTCCGGCGATAAAAGGCTGGATAAATACCTTAGAATTAGCGAAGCGGATTATATGCAAATAAAAAGATGGCATTCTTTGTATAACGAATTCGGTATGGCTTCGATAGTCCGCGAGATTATCCTGTTTTTTTATAACGGCGTTATGAAACACGGGTTGGAGGGATTTCTTGAGCTTATTGGTAAGAAATTGAGGATCGATAAATTAAAAAACGACTTTTTGGATAAAATGACACAACTGTTAAATATCGCCGCTCGAAAACAGCTATTACACGCGCTCGTAATCGAAAATTATCCCGAATACGTCTACTATACGTAAAATTATTTTTATTTTTATCGTTTACGGAAGGCTCGTAAAGCGGATAAAATCTTCTAAAAGACTATGATATAGAAAATATCCAAAAAATCTTTGATAAGAACGACAAATTTGTTATACTGCTTTAAGTAAAGAACGATAAATATCTGTTTATCGTTTGTTGTTTTGTGGAGTAGAGGTTAAAATAAAAAAGCGGGGTATAATAATGAGTTCGTCGGAATTGAAAAGTAAGTTGCCGCCGCAAAACATAGAGGCTGAATCCTCGTTGTTAGCGTCGTTAATGATAGACAGTCATAGTTTTGACGAGATAGCGGAACGCAGGCTGACCGTCAAGGATTTTTACGACGAGAAACATCAAAATATTTATCAGGCAATCTTGGAGTTGGCCAAGAAAGGGAGACCGATCGATCTTATAACGGTTACCGACGCGCTTAGGACGCTTCAAACGCTTGAAAAATCCGGCGGGGTAGATTATCTTTCGAGCATACTCGATAAAATTACCAGTTCGGCAAACGTTAATTATTACGCGGAGATTATAAAGTCCAAATCGATGTTGAGGCAATTAATATTTGCGACTTCCGAGATCGTTACGAAGTGCTTTGAAAACGTCGGGGACGTTCGAAGTCTGTTAGACGAAGCCGAGAAGAAAATATTTGAGATAAATCAAGACCTTTTTACAAATGATTTTACTCATATTAAAGAGATTGTTAATAAAACTATTGAAGATTTGACTAATAATGAGAATAAAAGCGGTTTATCCGGCATTCCGAGCGGTTTTGTCGAGCTTGACGACAAAACCGACGGTTTTCAGAAATCCGAGCTCATCGTTATCGCGGCGAGACCCAGTATGGGTAAGACTTCGTTAGCGCTTAATATCGCCGCTAACGCTTCCATTAAGTATGGGAAAAGGATAGGGATTTTTTCCTGCGAAATGAGCAAGTATCATCTCGGGCGTAGGATGATCTGTTCCGAGGCGAGAGTAAACGAGTTGAAGATGAAAAAGGGGATGTTGACGAGGCAGGAGAAGGATTATATTGTGCAGGCGGCTGAGAAGCTTTACGATACGCCGATAGTTTTTGACGATACGCCGAATATTCAGATACTCGAACTTCGGACTAAAGCCCGTAAGATGATGCGCGACTACAAACTTGATATGATAATAATAGATTATCTGGGATTGATAACGGTAGGGGACGAAGCCGGGAAAAACGCTCCGAGACACGAGCAGATCGCTTACGTTTCCAGATCGTTGAAATCTTTGGCGCGTCAATTGGAGATACCGATTATCGCGTTAGCCCAACTTAACAGAAACGTCGAATCGAGGGGCGAAGACGCCCGTCCAAAATTGTCCGACCTCAAAGATTCCGGATCTATCGAACAGGACGCCGACGTGATACTGTTTATTCATGGCAAGAGTAGCGATAGCAAACAGTCGGGCGACGATGAAAACAGATATAGCGACGCAGATCAGAGGGAATTGATAATAGGAAAAAACAGAAACGGTCCTACGGATATTGTTAAGGTCGTATTTCTTAAAAGTTTTACGAGGTTTGAGTCTTATACAAAAGATTTGATCGACGCAGATTGATTATTATAGATGTAGAATAAGGAAATTTTATTATGAGCAGAGGTTTGAAAAATTTACTTTTTGTATTACTCGGATTCGGCATATCGATATTTTTTATGTCTATATTGGCGTTTTTCGCGCTTGTTTCTTTCGCGCTTCCAAGCGTAGTCGTAGAGAAAAATTCTTATCTTGAGTTAAATTTTTCGGGGAAACTTGTCGAAGCTCCGTTATCGGAATTTTCTGGTCTGTTTGCGGGTCGCGCCGTCGGAGAGATGGAGTTTATCAAATACTTAAAAGCTATAGATATGGCTTCGAGGGACAGAAGGATCGAAGGTATTGTTATAAACGGCGATAAAACTTTTTATAACAGAGCTCACGTCGAGGAGATAAGAGAGGCTTTGGATAAATTTAAAAAAACCGGCAAACCGGTTTACGGTTGGTTTTCAAACGGGACCAATACCAATTATTCTATACTTCTTTCTGCGGATAAAATTTACGCTCCCGATACCGATTCGGCAAGTTTAACTTTGTCGGGGTATAACGTAACTGTCCCGTATTTCGCCGAAGGGTTGAGTAAGATCGGGGTAGAGGCGAGCGCAATTCACATTGGCGATTATAAAGGAAGCTATGAGAATTATTCAAGAAGCGCTATGTCGAACGAGCTTGAGAGTTCTTATAAAAAACTATACGACGACGTTCACAATGAATTTCTTATGTCGATTTCCAAATATCGCTCGATAGAGCTCGATAAAGTTAAGGCGCTGTTTGAATCTAACAAAACTGTTATGATTACTCCGGAGTTAGCGAAAGAGTATTCGTTAATCGACGGGTTTTACTATTTTGAGGATCTGAAAAAATTCTGCAATCCGAACTATAAAGGCGTGAATATTTACGATTATTCTAAATTATTGGATAGCATAGAGCAGAGTTCAAAAATAGCGATTATTTACGCCGAAGGGGTTATATCGGACGGTTACGCGATAGGATTTAATCGCGACGTCGTCGTTTACGACGTTTTTAGAAAAGACGTTAGAGAGATCATTAAAAATCCTTCTATTAAAGCGGTAATACTCAGGGTAAATTCTCCCGGGGGGAGCGCCCTCGCAAGCGAGTTGGTGTTGCAAGAACTGATCGAGTTGAAGAGACATAAACCTCTATACGTATCTTTCGGTCCTATCGCGGCGTCGGGCGGATACTATATCGGCTGTAAAGGGGATAGAATATTTACGTCTCCCTCTACTATCGCCGGATCTATCGGAGTAGTATCGGTTTTATTTAACTACGTAGAACTTGCGGAGAAACTCGGCATAAATTTTGAGACGGTTAAAAAATATAAATACGACGATCTGTTCTCCCCAAATAAAAAAGCGACCGCCGATGAAATATCTATAATGAAGAACTCGATGGATAAGATTTATAACGAATTTACGGCTCACGTAATTGAAGGGAGGGGGATTGAGGCGGCCGCGTTAAAAAATATTGCCGAAGGGAGAGCTTGGAGCGGCTCTCAAGCGATCGCCAACGGTTTGGCCGACGAGATAGGGGGATTATTTAAAACCTTGGACTATGCCGCCGTCGAGAATAATATCAAAGGATACTCTATCTTATCTTATCCGCGACCCGACGGATTATTGGATACGTTATCAAGCGAAATAGGAGTTATGTTTGGCGAGAATAAGGTTTTATATAATAAAATTTTCGGCGAGAATATTATTGCGATTATTACTAAATTTTTTATTGAAAAAAGCGGAGTTCCTTCTACTATAGAACTTTACGCAAATCCAGTCAGGTAGTATGATGCAAATTGCGGCGGCTATAAAAGGGAAACTATGAGCGTTGGAACGGTGTTATGGGGCGTAAAGTCTATTTTCTACGTCTTGTCCGACGACGATAAAAAAGAGTACAAGTGCGTTATCAAAGGTAAAACGCTAAATACGGAATTTAATCTCAAAAATCGGAGAGAGGTTTCGCCGTTAGTAGCCGGCGACAGGGTGGATTTTGATAAATCCGGCCCTACGGAAGGGCTTATTAATAGAAGATTGAAGAGAATCAACGAGATTAAGAGATTAAAAAGCGGCGGTAGAGAGGTCCAGACTCTTGCCGCTAACATTGATCAGTTGGTTATTGTCGATTCCATATACAATCCGCCTTTTCGGACTTTCTTTATAGACAGATGCCTCTTTACGGCGGATTGTATGAACGTTAAGTCGATAATCGTTTTTAATAAAATCGATCTTTTGGACGAAGCCGTCGCCGAATTTTATAAATTTACCGTAGGCGCGTACGAAAAACTCGGATATAAAACTCTTGAGACTTCGATAGTAACGGGCGCCGGTATTGACGAGTTGAGAGAGACGTTGAAAGGTAAGATATCGAGTTTTAACGGACATTCGGGAGTAGGTAAAAGCTCGCTAATAGCCAAACTTGATCCGAATTTCAGCTCCATTAAAATCGGAGGGATAAGTAAAAAATTTGATAGGGGCGTCCATACGACGACTTACGCTCAAATGTACCGGCTCGAAGAGGATACTATGATAGCGGATACTCCCGGTATAAGAGAATTTTCAATATTTATCGATAAGCCGGAAGACGTTGAGAACAATTTCCGGGATTTTGACGATTACCGCCCTGACTGCAAATACCCCAATTGCCAGCATCGGGACGAGCCGGATTGCGCCGTGCGGAAAGCCGTCGAAACAGGCGATATTTACGGATTTCGTTATGAAAGTTATTTGAGAATAAGAGAAACTATCGCTAAATTGAAAGATTCGAGGATTTTATAAAAAAACGTTGAAGAAATGCAAAATATATGTAATTAATATCGTCTACTACAGTATATAAGTTATAAATTCAAGAACTTTTATCGTTTAGGAGAATATTTATGAACGGTTGCCATTTCGGTAGGTTTTTTCAGGTTAGCGTCGCCGGCGGTTCGTATCAAGAGGGGCTTGTATCGGTATTGCAAGGGGTTCCGCCCTCTTTGTCGTTAAGCGAGATGGATATATACGGCGATCTTCTTTTAAGGAAACCCGGAGCGGACGAGTTATCTTCGCCAAGAAAAGAGCCGGATTTGCCGGTAATTTTTACGGGCATAAATTCGTGGGATACTATAAAGGGAGCCGGTAATAAAAATCATACGAACGGAACTCCGCTTACAATTCTGATTCCAAATCTTGACAGACATGATATTCACGTTGAACAATATCAAGATACAAACAGGACGCCGCGTCCCGGACACGCCTCTTACGCCTCCTTTATGAAATACGGAGCGGACGACGACGCCATTGGAGCGGGGATTTTTAGCGGTCGCTATACTGCGACAATTGTCGCGGCGGGATATGTTGCAAAAGAGATATTGAAAAGATGCGGCGTCGAAGTATTCTCTTTTATCAGAGAGATGGCTGGGATTAGATACGAAGGGGAGGATATAGCGCTCGCAAAAAAGGTTTCGGATAGCTATAAAGCGATGAGACGCGATTACGATCCGTTTTATCAGGAGATTTACGTTAAGAAAAGAATTACGATGGATATGAGGTATCTTGAGAAAATGAGGATATTTGCAGAGATAGAAAAAGAAATTGACTATATTCGTTCTAAAGCTCAAGATTTTGATAAAAACGATATTATTAAGCGGTATGAAGTACATCCGGTTATAAATTGTCCGGACGTCGATACGGCGGAGAGGATGAACGACGGGGTTAGCAGGATAACGGCGGTCGGAGATTCGTCGGGCGGAGTCGTAGAAGTCGTCGCTACGGGATTACCCGCCGGGCTTGGAGAGCCGGTATTTCATAAACTCGACGCCGATCTAGGGACGATGCTCGGCATAGCGGCAATAAAAGGGGTCGAAATAGGAGCGGGATTTCAAGTAAAAAATATGACGGGATACGAAGTTAACGACAGGATGAGAGCCGAAAACGGCAAAGTCGTATTTGACTCTAATAACGCCGGCGGAATAACGGGAGGCTTGACGACGGGGCAGCCGATAGTAGTAAGATTAGCCGTAAAACCGACGCCGACTATAGCCATAAAACAGAATACCGTCGATAAATATACGCTTGAGAATAAGGAACTCTCGGCGATCACGAGAAGGGATCCCACGATCGTCAATAGGATTTGGCCCGTCGCGGAAAATATGACGGCTCTTATTTTATTGGATAACCTATTCGCCCATTACGGATACCAAAAGATATCTGAAGCGGCGCGAACGGTCTAACCCGGCGGCGATTTTCTGAGAAACGCGATTTATTTCTTTTTTCTTTTAATAAAGAAGAAAATCGTCCCGAAAGTTGCGAGCGCCAGTACGAGCAGAGCTATGCCGGAAATAATAAGATTTTTTTTGTTGAGAATTTTCTCGATGTTGTCAAGTTGCGGTAAACGTATCATAAAGTCTCCTTCTGAAGATAATATATATTATGTAAAATTATATGTCTACAAATATAATAAAAAAAAGCGCTTTTTTTACAATAAACCGCTTTTTTTTTAAAAATACTCTTATTGTCCGCTTTTAGCGAGTTTGCCTTCTACTTCTCTCTCTACTTTTTGCAATAAAGCTTCGAAATCGGCCGGCTTCTCTTTTCGTATGAGAGCGTCTTGAATCTCTTTAACAAGCTCCCTGTCCAATCCGCTATAATTCATGTGAGTAATAAGTTTATTTTTAACCGAAGTTAAATACATACGCATCTCCCCTTGTCTATACGACTAAAGAGATAAACTAATATTGCGAAAAAATCAATAAATTTTGACGATTATATTTATAAAAAATGTCGAAATTATAGTAATTGTAGAAAGCGTTAAAATTTGTATTGATTTTTATTTTTAAATTTGATACGTTTTAGTGTAGATGAAAAGAATATCAATTTTAATAATACTTATAATTACTCATGCTCCGTTTATTTTTTCTCACAAAGGAATTCCTTTTTTCATTTTAAGCGAAGATAAATGCTTTTTGAAAATTGCTTCGACAATTTCAAAAAATGTCCAGAAAAATATCGATATTTTAGTTTACGATATGATTTTTTTAAACGCAAAAGAAGACGAGATGTCTGAGGTTATAAAAAATTTTATGTTAATTTTGACGACCCAGCAGTACGTATACGATTATACAATCAAAAATATAAACGAAATTATAAAAACCGAACCTAATATCGATTACTCTTTTATAAGAAATATATACGAACGAGATCTGATAAATTTTGGAAAATTTATAAAGGCAGACGCCGTTATGATCTCCTCTGCGACTATTCTAGAAAACAAAACAAAAACTGTATGGGACGCAAACTTAAAGAAATTTACAAAGAAAAGGGTCGCCCTCTATCAAGGAAATATTATAAATTGCGAAAACGGCTCCTCTCTGTTGAGAGTTACGGATTATTTTTTGACGGACTGAGAATCTTTTAGTTGAGATTCGACTTTTTTTAACAGCGCGGAGAACTCGGACTCCTTATTTTTAACGAGAAGAGCGTTTTGAATTTCCGCTACCAACTCCTTTTTGAGCGAATTGTCGTTTTTAAGTATTATTAACTTGTTTTTGATATTATTTATCTCCATAAACTCCGCCTCCCCGCCAATTATAACTCTCTTTTGAATCAATGTAAAGAAAAAAATGTGAAATTAAAAACTAAATAGTTTTCTTGAAAATTTCAATATTTTGAGCGAAGCCGGTAGTTTCGTCTATCGTTATTATCGCCCCTTGAAGTTCGACGTTTTCATTTACGATTTTAGAATAATAAAACTGCCCGGATTTTATCTTTTTGATCTCTGTTTCAGGATCTAGCCCCGTAATGCTCGGATATCCGCCGCAATATCCCGTCCCGGTAATTATGGCGGTATTATCTACTATCCGGTTGTCGGTCGTTAGTATCCTAAGGTGAGTTCCCATAACGGCGGATACCTTGCCTTTTAGATGCCAATGCGCCGATTGAATTTCGCTGGTAGTTCCTCCGTGAAAATCGACAATAATGATTTTAGTCTGTTCGCTCAATTTTTCGATCCCTTTATCCGCCGCGTAAAAAGGATCGTTTGGGAAAATCTTATTGAAATTGGTTCTGCCTAATAAATTTAAAACCCCTATCGAGGTAGAGTCGTTTATTCTAAAAGTATTAAAACCTTTTCCAACAGATTTGGCGGGGAGATTAAAAGGTCTCAAAATGAAGCCCGTCTTATTTAACGCATCCTTTATATCTTTTTTGTTGTATATAAGATCGCCGCCGGTTATGATATCTACGCCGGCGTTCTTAATCTGAAACGCCGTGTCCGCTAAAAGCCCGTAGCCGTCCGAAGCCCCGTCGGCGTTGGCTATAACCATATCTATATTAAATTCGTTTTTTATATCTTTAAGACTCTTTTTTAGACACTTTACCGTATTAATGCCTATAATTTCGCCTAAAAATAGAATATTAATCATTTTTCATCCTTATACTTTGGGCGCGCGCGACTAAGCGCCGGTTTACCGCTATGCGTTCTTTCAAAAACTATCCTATAAATCAAGGAGAAGATATTATAACTATTAAATTTTATGTTTGTCAAACCATTTTATTGAAAATCTGCCCGTCGGTTTCTTGGGGCATTTTATAGGGGCTGTACCCCTCGATTATACTGAGCCCTCGATTTCCCCTCGCATACGCGCGGGACGCGAAATCGAGGGCTCAATAGATACGCATATGCAGCGCAGCTCTCCTCGATAAGTAAATTGACACATATGATGTTAAAGAGAAATTTGACGCATATGCGTCGCGTTGATAACGCGCGACAATTGTCGCATAAAAATCGACGCATATGCGACGTATACCGCCGCGACCGCTCCCTACTGAAAATTGACACATATGATGTTAAAGAGAAATTTGACACATATGCGTCAAATTATTTCCCATTCCCCAACTCCAAAAAACCGACGGATTACGGGGCGGTTTATTCCCTCCGCAATTTAATAAACGGCTCGACGTCGTCCGTTATAATAGCGTAAGCGTATTTTAAAGCTTTTTTGTAATCTTCAATTTCATTAACCGTCCAAAATACAATTTTCTTACCCGACAATTTAAGCAGAGCTAAAAAGATAGAAGATTTAGCCGCTCCGCATCGCTTAAACATCTCTATCGGAAGATTCATAAATTGGGGAGATATAGAAATTACGGATTTTATAAATTTCAATAATCCCGGCATAAGATGATTTTCATCGACTAACATCCCGATTTTAATATTTTTCTTTTTAAAATACGGCAATAAAGAATGTTCGAACGACGAGATAAGAATGTTTTTTTTATCAAGATACTTCATAATAATTGAATATATATCCGCGCAATCCTCGATAGTAATAGTCTCTTTTTTCAATTCTATATTAATTAACTTATCCGGCGGTATAATTTTTAAGAACTCCTCAATTTCCGGAACTGTTTCGTTATTCCCCAAATCGACATTTTTTTTTATCTCTTCGAGCGTATAGTCCTTAATAAAGCCCGTATTGCTCGAGAATCTATCGATTTTGTCGTCGTGAAAAACTATATACCTGTTATCTTTAGTTTTCTGAATATCGCACTCGATGCCGTCGGCTCCGTTTTCAAACGCTTTTCTAAAAGCCGTCAAACTGTTTTCTGTATATTTCCCTCTGTACCCCCTATGACCTAAGATTTTCACTTTTTTCATTTAGCCTCGCCCCTCTTTACAAAAAACATTATGATAAGCGATACCAAAAATAACGTCGACGAAAATACGAGAAGCGAAATATATCCCGACGGTTTTTCTCCGTTTTTTGTAGATAAATCGATGATAAAACCCGCGACGGGCGGCGGGGCGGCGATACGATATTTGCCAGTTGCGAGAAAAAGTAGTAAAGCCCGGTAAAACCGCCTACCTTCTCCGGTATAGTCATATCGACGACCATTGGGAGGGAGTTGACGTTCACAAGCGACCACGATATACCGGCCAAAGCAAAAAGTATCGCGAGCGGAACAAACTCCTTGAAAAGCGCTACAGTCGGAACTATTATCACCAATAAAAATAAACCGAGTTTTATCGTATTATTTCTATTCCATTTCATACCGATAATTCCCGAAACTATAGCAAACAGCATGAAAGACAACGAATAAAATCCAAGTATCAAGCCGCCGGTGCTCTCTTTCATTCCAAGATAAAATTTGGCGTAACTGGTAAAAAAAGTTTCAATAGAATTAAAGCCGACAAACCAGAAGAATATCGCTAAAAGTATAAATAACAAACTTTTTTCGCCTGTTATCACGTCTTTAAGATTTTGCGTCAGAGATCTGATCGAATCTTTCAATATAAACGAATTACCGCCGGTTTCCGCAGGATCAGCCGATTTGTCCTCGTTCATAAATATTACGACTAAAATACAGGCGATAAACATAAATATTCCGCCGGCGATAAACGGATAACATACGTTTTTATCGTATAACGCTTTACCGCCGAAAAAAGCGATAAGCGCGCCGACGCCCCCCATAAAGTTGATAATCCCGTTTGCGCGACTGCGGTATTTCGAAGGGGTGATGTCCGGCATAAGCGCGATAACCGGAGTCCTGTATAACGCCATAGACAAGTTCAGCAATATTATTGTCGACATCAATAAAAGTAGCGGTCCTCTTTGAGCGGCAAAAGGCAATAACGAAAAGAAAACCATAGCTAGCGGAGCTCCGATCAAAATATACGGTCTGCGTCTGCCTAAAACCGATACAGTCTTATCGCTTAACGCCCCCAAGAACGGCAATAATATCACGGCAAAAACGTTGTCGATAGTCATTATAACGCCGATCGCCGTAGAACTAAGCCCAAAATTCCCCTTTAAAAATATCGGAACATAAGAGTTGTAAAGAGGCCAAATAATCGATATTCCAAGAAATCCAAAACCCAGCAAAAATGTTTTGCCAATTTTCATCTTTTCATTTTCTTCCATAACAAATCCTTTTGATAATATTGGTAATATTATTATATCTCTCCAATTTTTTCAAGAATATTTTTAGGAATAAATGTATCCCGTTATTTTTTTTGTGAAATACAAAGAATAATTTTAGGTATGATAGACGTATTTGGGATAATTTTCGATTACGAGCGCGTATAATAGCTGTTTTTGAGCGGCGATATTTAACAGTTGTGTCATTTTATCCAAAAAGTCGTTTTTTAATTTATCGATCCTCAATTTCTTACCAATAAGCTCAAGAAATCCTTCCAACCCGTGTTTCATAACGCCATTATAAAAAAACAGTATAATCTCGCGGACTATCGAAGCCATACCGAATTCGTTATACAAAGAATGCCATCTTTTAATTTGAAGATAGTCCGCTTCGCTAATTCTAAGGTATTTATCCAGCCTTTTATCGCCGGAGTTATCTATAACGGCGTATTCAGAGCGATGATTTCCGATTATTCTCTTCATTTTTGAGATTTTTTTGTCAACAAGGGGAAACATAGTTTCAAACAGTTTGCTGAACGTATTAATTTTAAACTCTTTTAATAAGAAATCTATGACATTATTATTCATAGATTCCGACACTATAAAATGAAATAGATGTTTTTTGTTTTTCATAAAATTTTCTTCTTTTTTTTCTTTTATATATATAACAACTAAAAGTAGAAAACTCTTTACAAAAATTTGTATAAATTTTAAAAAATGATAAATATTTTGCTAATTAAAAAATTTGACACATATGCGTCGATTTTTCATCGAGAATCTCTGCATCCCATATGTGTCAATTTTTATGCGACAATTGTCGCGCGTTAACGACGCGACTCATATGTGTCAAATTCTCTCCCCAAAAACCAACGAGGTACGAAAATATTAATATTGATATTAATATTGATATATGTTAGGAGTGTGAGAAATGGAATTTACTCATAAATTGAAACTACCGGCAAATACTGGGGTTGGCTGGTAGGAAAACGAGAAGTCCGCGTCCGCGCGGGCTGATTTAAAACGTCGGGAAAAGAAATGAAACATTTTATTGAGATATTACGATTTTTTGATAATTATATTAATGAAACATTAAGAAACTTGATAAATAATTTTGATATTGTAACCGTATTATTACTCATTCTTATATCGTTTATTTATGGAATACTTCACTCGCTTGGTCCTGGTCATGGGAAAGCGCTAGTTGCATCTTTTTTTCTTAAGGAAAAACATCCAGTTCAAAAATCTTTATTATTGGCCGCTATAATTTCAATAATTCATACCGGGTCGGCAATAATTCTTGCAATTCTTTTTCGTTTTGTATTAACCGGTTTAAAGGGTATTTTCCGGATAAAACTTCAAAATTATTTTATTACGGCAAGCGGTATATTAATTATTATAATTGGAATATTATTTCTCATTTTAAAAATAATTCATAAAAACAATGAATCTATAAAGTTAAAAAAGAATACAAATATTTTTCTTGTGGGAGTTTCTGCCGGTATAATTCCCTGCCCTGTCGCCTTAACGATTTCGCTTTTAACTCTCTCAAAAAATATTTTTATAATTGGTATTTTATCCGTAATAAGCATTTCTTTGGGAATGTTTATCCTAATTTCTTTAGTAGGTTTCTTAAGTATAATACTAAGAGATCAAATGTTAACTTTATCAAATAAACTATTAAATAAAGGCAAATTATTCTCCATAATTATTGAATATGTATCGATAATTCTAATAATTATCATCGGCGCTTTTATGGTATTTAAGACGCTATTATAAAATTGCGAAATAGGATTTGCAGATGAAATATATTTTATTTATTACAGCATTTATATATTTTAATAGTCTCGCTTATAGTCACCCTCATTTATTCATTAAATCGTCTTCTGATTTTCTTATTAAAGATAATTTTATTAAAGGAATTAAAATATCATGGACATGGGATAAATGGTGGAGCGAGGATGTAATAAATGAGTGCGATAAAAACAATGACAACTTATTTGACGAAAAAGAAACCCAATTAATTTATGAAGATTTCTTCATCGGTATTGAAGATTTTAACTATTTCACGGAGATAACGATTAATAATAAAAAAATTAAAATTGCAGGCGTTAAGGATTTTAAAGCCTTTATAAATAGCGATAAAATTGTAACTTATATATTCGTTATCCCAATCGAAGTAAAAATTGAAGACGAAGTTAAAATAAGCCTCGCTTTCAACGATGAGACGATATATACAGCTTTTGATAAAAATGTTGTTCTAAAAAATATAACCGGATACGCATATAAAAATCTGAAAATTACAAATTATAGCTACTATGGCGTAAAGATTGATTTTACAATTGCAAAAAATAAATAGCGATATGCATACCGCCAATTTTTACGATCTATTTTTGTTACAATCTAATATAAATTTTGAATTATTAGAGTAAATTTTTTAAAAAATGTTTGACTCTTTTTAATTAATATGTTAGCGTCGTCTAACTTGCTGATTGAGGGAGTTTAAATTAAATGACTTTAAGTTCCAGTCTTGAGGATTATCTTGAAGCGATGATTGATCTTTTTAACCATGAGGGTAAGATACGCGTTTCTGATATTAGCGCTAAACTTCGGGTAGAGAAATCCTCCGTTAACACTGCGATAAAAAAACTTAAAAATTTAAATTTGATTACCCATGAAAAATACGGCGAAGTTATTTTAACCGAAAAAGGCAAAATAAAAGCGGAAGAGATAAAGGAAAAACATATAATAATTTCAAAATTTCTTACCGATTTTTTAGGTCTTTCAGACCAAGAGGCCGATAGGGATGCCTGCAAAATAGAACATACTTTAAGCGGTCATACTTTTAAAAGATTGTTGTTTTTTATACAATTCATGGAGGAATCTCCGTTTTTTGATAAAAATAAATGGAAAGAATCTTTCAATAAATATTTAGAATCGGTTGAAAGTTTGGAACGGGAGGCGTAAATTGAATAAAGCAGATACAGGTTTTTCTTATCCTCTTTTTCTTGCCAAAGAATTTGATGAAGTCAGTATTGTAGAAATTAAAGGGGGGCAACAATTTAGAGAAAAATGTATTAATCAAGGGATTGTGCCGGGACAAAAGATGACTGTTTTAAAAAAAACCGAAAACGGTCCTTGTCTTATGTCTTTATTTGATTCGAGAATAATGATTGGGCGCGAGATGCTAAGCAGAATATTTGTAAAAAAAGCGTGAATTTTTTTTACTGCGAATGTTAGTCTTGTCTAACATTCGCAGTAAAATATTATTTATATATTTATAAAGGAGGTTTTATGCAAAAAAAAATTGACCAATTAAAAATTGGCGAAGAAGCCGTTATTGAAGGTTTTCAAAAGGGCGAGGGGGATTATCTTCAAAGACTTTTAGCAATGGGTTTAACAAAAGGGACAAAAATCAAACTACTAAAAATTGCTCCATTAGGCGACCCTGTTGAAATTGAAGTTAGAGGATTTAAACTCTCGCTCCGTAAAAATGAGGCTCAATTATTACAATTGAAAGGAGCTTCTCATGAATGAAAGTTGCGCTTTAGCAAAAATAATTAGGGGGAAATAAAATGCAATCAAAAACATGGCTAACGATTTTTTTATTGTTCTTTACGTTAGGTCTTAGCGCAGAGGATTGAAATTTGCTTTGGGGCGGATTTGTAAATTTATTGGAGGATTTATATGGATAAAATTAAGATAGCGCTGGTAGGAAATCCTAATTGCGGGAAAACTACTTTATTCAACGGACTTACGGGCGGCAATATTAAAACGGGGAATTGGCCCGGCGTTACGGTTGAAAAAAGGGAGGGACTTTTAAAATCGGATGGGTCTGATATAACTATAGTCGACCTTCCCGGAATATATTCATTTTCAGCTCATTCTGAGGACGAGAAGGTTGCCAGAGATTATATATTAAGCGGAGAGCCGGCGTGTATTATAAATATAGTCGACGCATCCAATCTTGAAAGAAATTTATATCTTACGGTTCAATTAATTGAGATGAAAGTCCCTATAATTATTATTTTAAACATGATTGATATTGCTGAAAAAGAAAAAATTAAGATTAACGTCGAGGGATTATCAAAAAAACTTGGATTGCCGGTTCTTGCAATATCTGCAGTTGACAAGGAAGATATAACTAAAGTAAAAAAGGCAATTAACGATAAAATAGCGGATCCTATTATAAGCAATATAAATATTGACTACCCAAATGAGATAGAGTCTGTTATCGCCTGCTGGGATGAAAAAATCCGTATTGTTGCAAGGAAATTATCTATCGATTCAAGATGGATTTCCTTAAAAGTTCTTGAAAATGACGCATGGATTAAAGAAAAAGTATTATCCGGAAATATTTTAGCAGAATCAGAAGTAAATGAAGAACAGAATAAAATAGAAAAAATATTAGGCGACTCTGCAGAAATAATTACGGCAGATTACCGTTTTGGTTTTATAAGCGGGCTTTGCAGACAAATTATTAAAAAAGAGACGCGACGCCGATCGCTAACTGATAAAATTGATAGAATTGTTTTAAACAAAGTTTTAGGTATCCCTATTTTTCTTGCCGTTATGTACCTGACGTTTTGGCTTACGATAAGTTTCGGCGGGGCTTTTATTGATTTCTTTGACGGGTTTTTCGGAACAATATTTGTCGACGGATTCGGAACTCTTTTAGAGACCATAAAAACTCCTTCATGGCTTAAGATTATTCTTGCCGACGGGATAGGCGGCGGTATTCAAGCCGTCGCTACTTTTGTACCTATCATGTTCATGATGTTTTTTGTACTTTCCATTTTAGAAGATTCCGGATATATGGCGAGAGCGGCTTTTGTAATGGATCGCTTCATGAAACTGTTAGGACTTCCGGGAAAAGCGTTTATTCCTATGATAGTAGGTTTTGGATGCACCGTTCCCGCTATTCTTGGAACAAGGACGCTTGAAAACAAAAAAGACAGATTTTTAACTATTTTTATGGCTCCATTTATGTCATGCGGAGCAAGACTTCCGGTATACGCTCTTTTCGTTGCCGCATTCTTTCCAAAAGCCGGCGGGTTAATAGTGTTTTCAATTTATATGACCGGAATAATACTGGCGGTTTTGACCGGAATATTGTTGAAAAATACTTTATTTAGAGGAGAGCGATCTTATTTTATTATGGAATTGCCCCCTTATCACGCTCCAAGAATCAAGCATATTTTTCTTCATACATGGCTTCGATTAAAAAGTTTTGTTATCAGAGCCGGAGCGGTTATTATAATTGCAGTCGCGATTCTTGGTTTTTTAAATTCAATCGGGACCGACGGAACTATAGGCAACGAAGATTCTGAAAATTCGGTACTCTCTGTAATTGGGAAAACAATTACTCCCGTTTTTGAACCTATGGGAATAGAAAAAGATAATTGGCCTGCAACAGTTGGTATTTTTACGGGTCTTTTTGCAAAAGAGGCTGTTGTCGGTACGCTAAATTCTCTATATGCTCAAATTGCCGCATCCGATGAAGAAACCGAAACAGAGGAGGAAGAATCTTTCGATTTCTGGGACGGTATAAAAAATTCGTTTCTTACCATTCCGGAAGGATTGAAAGGCGTACTTGGAGGATTAGTCGATCCATTTGGCCTTGGCGTAATTTCAGAAAAAAACGAAGACGAGATGGCTGAAGAAATCGGAACAGATAAAGCTATCTTCGGGCGGATGAATAAATATTTTTCAAAAGGCGGTTGTCAAGCTTACGCATATTTATTATTTGTCTTACTCTATTTCCCTTGCGTCGCCGCTTTTGGAGCTATTGTAAAAGAAACGGGATGGCTATTCGGCTTATTAAACGCCGGATATCTGACTCTGCTTGCCTGGATTACGGCGACTCTTTTTTATCAGATAACGACCGGACGTCAACCTTTATGGATTATCGTCTCTATCTTTTTAATAAGCGGCGTTATTATAGGATTATATATTTTAAAATTCAGTAATAAATTTACGACAATCAAGGAGTAAATAATATGCCGTATCCGAGCCTTAGCCGCGCCCCTCCTTAAAGGGTAGATATTTTAGATTGCATTATAGTTTTTGTATCCCGTTGGTTTTTTAGGGAATTAAAAATATTTGTTTCATATGTGTCATTTTATTTGTCCCATATGCGTCGAATTTTTATGCGACAATTGTCGTAATGAACGAAGGAAAAATCGATGCGAAGGGAAGCCATGATGAGTTATTAAAAAGCTCGGAGCTGTACCGAAGCTTGATTGAAAAGTCGCAAGCGACGGAGAGGTTTGCGTATTAATTTAAACGCATTAAATACAAGAAACAGGACAATACCACGCCTCTCTGTTGTAGGGGATAAACTCGTCAGCCATGCAGATTATGAGTCCCAGCTTTACATCCTTTTTTAAGCGCTTTAGCGCATCAAAGTTCTTATGAGCGTCTGCGGGGTTCTTTGCCTTTTTAATCTCGATAGGGAAAATTGCATCTCCCTCCGCTACGATGAGGTCTATTTCTCTTTTATCTATATCGCGATAGTAAAATAAATTCGGCTCTTTACCGGCATTATGATAAGATTTGACTATTTCGCTCACAACATATGTTTCAAAAAATGCGCCGTCCATAGCGCCCTTTTCCAAGGTTTCTGCGCTTGGCCACCTCAAAAGATAGGCAGCCAAGCCGGTATCCATAAAATATGCTTTTGCTGTCTTAACAAGACGCTTCGTAACATTGGAATAGTACGGCTTTAGAATAAAAATAACGCCCGAGCGCTCCAGGATAGACGCCCAGGCTTTGGCTGTAGGCGCCGATATGCCGATAGAATTGGCGATGTCGTCGTACTTTAATTGCTGTCCCGTCCGCGCCGCCATATATACAAGAAAATCATAGAACTCATTTAACTTTCCAACTTGCGCAAGGTCTTTTATATCCCGCTCAATATATGTATTGATATAATCCATGTAGAACCGATCTCTATCCAAATCCGTAGTATGTAGCTTTGGCATACCGCCGCGAAAGATAGCGGCATAGACTTCATGGACAGTTTTCGCTTTACTGAATTTTTGCCTCTCTCGTATACGTTCGATTTCAGGATAAAAAACGCGAGCCGGTCTCTCTTCTATCTCGGCTGACGAAAGGGCTGCCATCTCAAATACAGCTACTCTGCCTGCCAAGGATTCCGACACATCCTGCATCATTTTAAATTTCTGCGATCCGGTCAGCCAAAACATGCCCATATGCGCTTCGCCGTTCAGAGCTTTTTGGTCGACTATCTTTTTTATTTCTAAAAGAACGGACGGAACGCGCTGAAATTCGTCTATCAGTAAAGGATATCCGTACGTTTCAAAAAAGAGCGCAGGGTCCGTCTCTGCCAAACGGCGGGCATTACCGTCGTCAAATGTTACATAGCGACGCTCAGGCTCCCGAATATGATGTAACATAGTCGACTTTCCCACCTGACGCATGCCGGTAAGCATGACTACCGGATAATACTGAGACGCTTTAAGAATCTGCTCTTCTAAATGCCTTTTAATGTACATGAAAACAGTCTCCCTTTGAGAAATATAAACGAGAAATATAAAACCTGACTTTATTTTACTCGAATTTTGATAAAAAAGCAAGACATTTATATAAACCCATCACTTAACAGCGTTAAGGGTTTCCCTTACTATTTCTTCGGTAAACTCAGCGCCAAAGCCGTGTCCACAGTTCTTATATATAAATTTTTTATTTTTGACATTAAGCGATTCTATTACAGCAAATAGTTCTTCGGCTTGCGTATATGGAACAACAGTATCGTTCCTTCCATGAAATAAAAGCGTCGTCGTATTCCTATAAGGATTATCAGGATTCCTTGCATGGGTTATAGGACTTGCATCAGCCTTATAGGTTTCACTATTTTCAGGTAAAAGTTTATTCAATAAATCTTTGACTGCATCCTCGCCGCACATTGCGACAAAGTTGGAATCGGTAAAATCTACGACGCCGGCTAATGAAATTGCGCTATGTATGCCCCCGCGTTTATAACTGTATAAAAGCGCCAATGCGCCGCCGGCGCTAACGCCATACAGTGAAATTTTTTCAAAGTTGCAGTTATATTCTGTTTTTTTGTTTCGTAAAAAAGCAATAACCGCAGCAATGTCGTCAAGCATTTCTTTATAAGTAACGCTTCCGGTTTGCGCAAATCTATAATTCATTCTGACAATATTCAAGCCGCTGTCCGTCGCCCCGGATGGAAACTGGAAGTCGCTTTTGTCGCCGCTCGTAAAACCGCCGCCGTGAATAAAAATAAGCGTGGGAGTATTCAGTTCTATGTTCTTACAAAGATACACATCCATTTTGTTTCCTGGGTGAGCCCCATACGACACATCCAAAAACGCTCCGGATTGAGCAGCTGGCATTACATTCGGAGTCTGTTCATTAGATGTTGGTCCGGAAGTTGGACATGAAATAAAAGCTAATAATAACGGTAAACTAATAATAAAGTTTTTTTTCATACAACCTCCGTAAATATATAATGTTACCGGAATTAAATAAAAAAAAAGCTATTTTGTCAAGTACGGGAATTTCGATAATACTCGCGCATGTTCTACCTCGATTGCTTCGTAAACTTAAAGTCGCAGAGTTCATCGCCATATCCTAAAGTATATTTTCTTTCAAATTTCAGTTTTTCCATATCTCCAAACGCCAGCCAGTCTCCATCGCAAAACATCATGCACAGTTCGGGGCATTTGTAAAAGTCGCACAAATCTTTATAAAGACATTTTGTTATATCAAATACCAGAGATTCTTTATCATTCTTTTTTATCGCCGAAATCCATGTGTCCGCTCTTAAGCCATATGAAAAAGCCTTTCGAAACAATGTACATCCGAGCTCGGATTTACCCGCAAACTTCACGAGCTTTGAGGCAGCCTTTACTTTTGCGTAGAAATATTTTTTTGTATGCGCCAGCGCATCCTCGCCTTTTGTATGGTTTTTTATGGAACGATAAAGAGCAATTCTGATTAGAATTCTGGTTTTAGCCAACTTGAATTGCGAAGGCGAAAGTAGCTCTTCTTGTTCGCTGTGCATTTCGTTCAGCATCGCAGAGTAGTTTTTTATAATGCTATCTGCGGTTTTCGCATCAAACGTTTGATACAAGAATGTTTTCATATCGTCAGGCATCATATCCTCCTTTTTAGGCGCTTCAAAAAAATCTGATCTATAGGATAGCTCATCTGTTTTACATACGCGCCGGTATCGATTGCGTTATCGATATCTCAATAGAATTGTGTTAGCCAAAACTAACTAACTGTTAGCTCATTCTAACTCTTTTTTCTTTTATGCGCAATTATTTTGATAGAATTATTTTAAGTTTCAAGAAAAAACATTTTCTGTATTATTTTTCTTGACTCAGTTACAAAGAAGTTGTATTATTTAGTTAGTCTTAGCTAACATAAAGCCAAGGAGATATATACAGTGGGAATTATAAAAAAAATTTTCAGTCATACGCGTAAGCCGGAGGGCTTTCTTGGAAAAATGATGCTAAACAGAATGAATGCAGGGCATGCAAAAATTATCGACGGCATGAAATGTTATGCAATAGAGGAAATCGAAGCGGCGCTGAGGAATGCAGGCTTTTCAGAGGTTGAATCCGAACATCATCATGCAAAGCCGTGGATTACGGTTTTGGCAAAGAAGTAAATGGGAAAGATGAATACAAGGAAACTTTGATGAAAAAAAATACGCTGTTTTGGGATCGCGTTGCCTTCGTCTACGATATTTTTGTGAATGTCATAAATGTAAAAACGCATCGGCAATTGCGCCGCGAGATTTGTGATTTAATTGAGCCGTCCGATGTCGTTTTAGAATGCGCATGCGGAACGGGTATGCTCGCGGAAGTCATTGCGCCTCGATGCGCAAAATTGATAGCGACGGATTTTTCAACAAAGATGTTACAAAAGACAGAGAAAAAATGCAAGCGATTTACAAATACAACATATACGATAGCTAACATACTAGATTTAAATTTTGAAACCGGCTCGTTCGACACAGTTGTCGCCGGCAACGTCGTTCACCTGCTCCGCGATCCGCGCGAAGCGTTGCAAGAATTAGACCGCGTATGCCGTCCGGGCGGAAAAATTATTATACCGACCTATATCAATAAAGATGAAAACAACAAAGAGAATAAATTTGCAAAAATAGCCGAGAAATCCGGCGCAGGTTTTAAAAATAAATTTACGTTTGATTCATACGAGCGATTTTTTATTGACGCGGGTTACGACGATGCAAAGTTTATTACGGTCGAGGGAAAAATTCCCTGCTCGATTGCGGTGATAGAGAAAAAGTAAAAAAATAAAGGAGTATTGATATGAAAAAGATTAAAATAGAAAAAAATACCGTTCAGGAAACGCTTATAATTCCTTTGTACGGAAGAAAAATGTGTTCCGAGAAATTCCCCAAACTCTATACGGATATTTTTGCAAAGGAATTATGCGATAGGTTGGACTATGATTTTTCAGAATTAGAAAAAAAGAATAATTCGTTTTTGTATGAATTTGGTTCTCTTGAAGCTGCGATGCGGCAGTTGGATATGATATGGGAGATTAAAGCGTATTTAAAAAAGCGCCCCAAAGCGACAATTGTCAATCTCGGCTGCGGCTTGGACGAAACAGGAAAAGCCTGCGATAACGGACTGTGTCGTATCGTAAATGTTGATTTTCCCGACGTCATATCAGCTCGTAAGCAATTAATTACTGAACAGGAACGAGAAAAAAATATTGCCTGCGATTTAAAAGATTATTCGTGGATGGATGAAGTCGACGGTTCTAACGGAGTTATTTTTTTTGCCGCCGGAGTATTTCATTATTTTAAGATGGACGAAGTAAAGTCTTTGGCGTTAGAACTTTCAAAAAGATATTCGGGGGGGCGCTTAGTTTTTGACAGCGTAGGCAAGCTCGGTTTAAAACTGATGATGGCAACGGCATTAAAGAACATGGGTATTAACAATGTAGACGGTTTATTTTACGTAAATAATCCAAAAAAAGAACTAAATTGGTCGGAAAGAATTAAGGTTACTTCAAAAGGCTATATGCTGGGGTATTACGATATGAAAAGTCCGGGTATTCGTTTTTCACATCGCCTGCTTGCAAAAATGGCAGATAAAATAATAAAGATGGCGATAAACAAAATGGAATTTGAATAAAGGAAAAAATCATGACGGAAAAAATTACGCTCAAAGAAAACATCAATTGGGACAAAGCGCGTCTTTTGCTGGCGATCGGTATTGCGGGGGCTGTTATTAACCTTGCAGGCGATATGCTTATGGGCTGGGGTGCGCGGGACGCAAGTTTGACAGGGGTAGAGGGGTACGTTTCTCAGTATCTTACGATAGCTGATTGGAGAATGTTTTGATCGGCGCTGTTGGGACTGATTGGCGTTCCCGTTAGTCTTGTAGGACATATCGGAATTTACAAGCTTATTAAGCCGTATTCTAAAAAATATGCGCGATTGTACGGCGTTGGAATTTTTGGCGGCTTTACGTTCGGCGGCGCCGGCGTTCATGTCTCGTCCGTCGCTTCTGCCTTTTTTTATAAATATATGACAGCTGCAAGTCCGGAAACGGCTCTTGCAACATCTATTACGTTTGTATGCTATTTTTCCGCGCCGCTCTACATCGCGCTTTTGATATGCGCGCTTATACAGTCGTATGCTCATATACGAGCGCTTGCCACAGGCTTGACCCCCTATCCCCGTTGGTGCTGGCTCTGTTCTCTGCCTGTGGGCGCATTGCTTGTTAGCCTTGTTTCTCTCTTCGGAAACTACGCGCTTGTAAATGCAATCATGGTCGGCGTTTTTTCCTTGGGAAATATATGGACGCAAAGTTGGCATTTGATGCTGCTGGATAAGGCGAAAGAAGTTTACAACCCCAATGCTCCGTATTGATGGATAAAGGAGGGCTTTTATGGCGCTTAGCAATAAAATTATTATGACCAGTATGCGTTTGCTTTCTTCTTTTTTTCCGGATAAGCCTGCGGAGGAAATCTATGCTCATGCAAAAGCGCATAATGAGAAACAGGTCTTTAGGGTTCCAAAAGATAGAAGAATCGACTATGAAGACTTAAAAATCCACACCAAAATTGGAATTTACCACTGTCTTCGCATGAAAAAGAAAGGGCAAATACCAAAGCGAGCTACGCTCTATATCTGCGGCGGAGGCGGAGTGTACGACTATTGTCAGCCGCAACTTTTTCTTGCCAAGCAACTTTTAAATCGGGTAAATTGTGAAATTTATTACCCGTTTTATCCGCCTTCGACAAAGCATCCTATCAAAGAAACATACCGAATGGTTTTTGAAACGTACAGGCTGATGTTGAATGAGCATGATCACACAAAAATAGGCGTTGTAGGCGTGTCGTTCGGAGCAACAGCGGCAATGACGATGCTTTCGTGGAACAATTATTACAATGAAAACCTTCCCATGCCGTCGCTCACTGTCGGCTTGTCCCCCGGTCATGCGCCGGCAAACTCAGCTGAAAAAGAAATGCTTGAAGCCTATCGGGGTATAGACCCCATGATCTCTGTCGATTTGGTCGAGGCATATGGGCGCATACATAAGGGAGGAGAAGATTTAGACGATTGGCTCATTCATACCGCCCACGGCGACTTTCGAAATGCAGGAAAAATCTATCTCTATTTTGGTGAAAAAGAAAGCTTGGCTTATGCAGCCCCCATCTACAGAAACTCTTTTGAAAGAGCAGGAGCAGACTATAAGATTCATATAGAGCCGGATATGCCCCATTGCTATGGAGTAATGCGGATAAATAAAGCTTGCAGAAAGACTTATGATGAGTATGTAAGTCGTATACATAACCTTTAAAAAAATGTTTCCTATGCTTGACAACCCTCAAACCAGGCGTTAGATTGAACTAGCGTATCCGCCAAATTGGCTCCATAGTTGTTGGAGATCAAGTAGAGAATCCGGTATGAAAAAAGGAGAAAAACCGATGTCGAGAAAAGCTACCAATTTTCAAAAAGCCGTTATGAGCAGATTATTCAGAGGCAGAGGAATTTTCAATCCGTTGAACGCCAGCTATGTTGACGAACACGTCGCATCTCTCAGAGAGTGAGTTGCGAATATTTTTTTCTATACGAAAAACGGAAACACAATTATGATTGATGCCGGTTATAACTATGATCGTTTGGAAGAAAAAATGTCGCGGCTCAATCTTAAACCCAAAGACGTCAAGCATATTTTAATCACACATCAAGATACTGACCGCATGGGAGCAGTTGAAAGGGACGGCGACCGCTTATTTAAACATGCGACTCTGTATATCGGTGAAATCGAAAACAGATATCTCGCCGGCGAGATTCGCAGAAAAGTGTTCCGCGGTCTTTACAAACTGCCCAAAGTCAATACAGACAATGAAAAAGTACTTTTAAAAGACGGGGAGATTTTTTATATCTACGATATCAAAATAAAATGTATACTCGTTCCCGGACATACCGGTTACACTTGGGATTTGGATTTCGCATTTAAATATGTTGATAAAGTATGCAAACCTTTATCCAAGAAATTTTATAATCCTCTTGCTCCATATGACGGATACGATGAGTCCGACGATACGGAAGAAAATGCAAGAAAATATAAGATTTAAATGTTATATTTCTATGCAAGAAAAACTAAAATAAGGAAATTTTTATGAAAACGAAAACAATTATTACGTCTTCTAAATTTCATGCCGGCAAGGAAGAAGTATTTTGCAGATTACAAAAACTTGAAACATTGCAATACATTGCCGCTCCTTTTGCCCGATTTATTCCTTTAGGCAATAATCAGATTACTGAATGGAAAGAAGGAGCTACGCTTTCTTTTCAATTACACATTTTTGGTAAAATTCCTTTCGGCGCTCACACAATACGCGTTCTTTCGTTTAATAAAGATTCAGGTATAAACACTCGCGAGTACAACAAATATGTTCCTATTTGGAATCATCGAATTTACCTTGAATCTATTGACGAAAATACAACACGCTATACTGATGAAGTAGAAGTCGGCGCCGGTTGGAAAACTCCGTTTGTAGCTCTATGGGCAAAAATGTTTTATGCTCATCGACAACGAAAATGGAAAAAGCTTTTGCAAATAGAAACAAACAAGCAAGGAAGCGCATGAAGGAGAAATAAATGAAGATACTAAACGCCGGGAACCGAATAATGAACGCAACTCATGAAACTATGTATTGCCGAAAACGCAGAAATTCTATTACCGGCGCGCGGCGCTCCGTTCCCAATCAGAGACCTAAAACGCAATATGCGTCGAATTTTTATCGAGGCGCGGCAATTATGTAGCGCATATGTGTCATTTTAATTTTAACGCCATATGCGTTAATTTATTCTCAACATCATATGCGTCGAATTTCCCAAAAAACCGACGGCGCTTCTGCGTCTAATATTAAAGTTGTATCGTATTTCCGGTCCAATTATAAAAAACGTTTGATTTTACGATTTTATTTTTTAACGACAGATATTTATCGATTCCTGTACAGTGCGACGCGCCGATATGCGTTATATCAAACTCTTTTAGCGCGTCTATAACTTTATCCGTAGTCGCGTCGTCCTCGCCCGAAAGATGATAGCCCCCCAACGCGTAGTCGATCGGCAGGTTAAATTCTGCGCCCGCCGTTTTTACGATATTCGTTATTCCTCTGTGCGAACAACCGCTAACGATATTTATTTTTCCGCCGTTTTTAATAACTAAAAACTGTTCGTCGAGAAAATTGTCTTCTATGAACTCGTTTTCTTCATTGAGGATATACATATTTTTAAAATGAGTATCAAAGTTATTATATATTTTTATGTCGGGAATAATAAAAAACCCCTTCGCGATCTCGGCGTTTTCTTTGATAAAAACGAGCCGCTTTTTGATCTTAGAGACGTCGAAAGGTATGCCGATATACTCCTTTTTTGATTTATATTTCTTGAAAAGCGCCTCTTTTTTTATGTAAATCGACGCTTTGTCGTTGCGTTTGACGAATTCCTCGATACCGCCCGTATGATCGTAATGCCCGTGGCTTATAACTAACGCGTCGATTTCGGAAATATCGATACCCAGAGTTTTAGCGTTATCGGCAAATATTCCCGACCGCCCCGTATCAAATAGTATCTTTAGTTCGTCCGTCTCAATCAGTAATGAAAATCCATGCTCGCCAAAAAGATTTTTACCGTAGACTACGTTGTCTATTAATGTCGTTATTTTCATAAATGCGCCTTATTCTTTATTATAGTCTAACTGTATTTTTATCGAGGCGACTACTTCGTTTTCCCACGGCGTATTATCCGTAATATTGGCAAAGCCCTGATATAGCAAACTTAACGAGAACCAATTGATCTTGAAATCTATCCCCGTCGCAAATCCCAGCGATACGTCCGGAGAGCCGCCAAATCTCGCCAAACTTTTTTTTGCTACGGGCTCTATCTGTCGCGACGGGAGCAGTACCAACAAACCGGCGTATGGGGATATTCCAAACAAATCAAAATTGATCCCGACGTACGTCTCGCCGTAAATACGCCAATAACCGTATGGAATCGTCGAGTAGCTGCTAAATCCCATACAGTTAAACTCGAGTATCTGTTTAATAGTCGCGAAACATTTAACATTTTTTGGCGCAAAAAAATGAAAAAATTCATACGACAATCCATACTCCCCTTCTATATCAAATTCGTCAAAAAATAGAATCGTATCAAACAAAACGGGCTTTAAAGTAAAAATAAAATTTTGATTAATATTCCATTTCAAACCAAATTTGTAATCCCCCCAAAACCGAACTCGAACCGACGGTCTTAAAACTGTGGGAACGTCCAAAGTCCCCGACGTCTGTTTGATATAAGTCGATACTTCGTTATATAAATCGACGCCTAATCCAACTATATTTTCTATATAAATTGAGTTGTTTATTCCGGCATAAAACCTGTTTCTTATCTTCAATATCTCCCCTTTGATTTGAGGTTCGATTTTGAACTCTAAAAGGTCTTTTGCCCAGAATGAAATCGTATAAAATTTTATCGGAAAACAGATTTCTGCGAATAACTCCGTTCCAGAATAGATGGGATATCCCGTTCCGATTTCGTTTGCTACCGCTTTATTGTCGTAATTGTCCCAATCGATTCTTTGCATAAAATATAAAGAGTAATATCCGGGAAATACCGATTTTTTCTTTACTTCGCTGGTTTCGCTATAGAGCGCCGATACGACGATAAAAATGTAAAATAAAACGCGATATAATTTTTTATTCATAGTTCATTATAATTTTTTTAGACTTATAGAAAATATCGGAATAATGACGTATATCTTAATTATTTTAGAGATAAAACCTTTAAACTTCGACGTTTCCTGAAAAACAGATTGACAAACAATCTTCCTTTTATTATAGTCAAGATATTCTCCGAGCTTAGAAAACTAAAGACGACGTCCATGTTTCCTAAGCCGATAGGGTAATACGGGAAACTGTATTGCCTCCCGGTGGAAAGGAGAAAAATAGATTTTGAAGCATATAAATTATCATTTTCAAATCTCTCAAATCAACTGAAAAGGAGTCGGCGGCAAATTATTAAATAAAATTATTTATTCTTTTTCTATTTCTGTAAAAAAAATGATATTTATATGCGTATCATTTATTAATCTTATTTTTCCTTTATTCCCCAAAATTTTTATATTATTTCAATATTAGGAGGAAGAAGTGAAAAACAAATTATTTTTTGCTGTTTTAATTTCAATTTTTACGTTTTTATACGTAAATTGTCCAAATCAGGACGCTCCCGCAAAAGAGGATAACTCTTCGGTATGGGATGCGACTGTCGACGTAAAAGTCGGCTCAAGCGTTACTGAGGTTAATTTAAAGAATCTCGATAAAGTTCAATTTAACGGAATGGAGTCGGTAAGACTAACCCGAATCGTCGAAGTTATCGCGCTTGAAAAACCGTGGAGGTATGTTTACAATTTTATCTCTAACGACAATTTCGATCCTTTAACCAAGCTTGGAAACGATATTGCGCAACTTCCCGTTTACGGCGAACTGGATTACGGATATCTCTGTTACGACTCGTCGGACGATTATTTTAGAATATATTGGGATAAAGCTCTCAATTTCTCCGGAAAATTGTCTGTAAAAAATATGAATTACGGAACTATAAACGTTATAGAAGCGCCTCTAGAGTCCTTAATTGTTCATACTCCGTCGTTCAGAGTCAACGTAGATTATTCGGATATGACGAGAGATAATGTCGTCGATTACAAACATCCCGACGACGGAGCGGTTCCGATGTTAAGCGTAGTTTCTATCTTTGAAAAAGGCGGTATAACGGACGCCGCCTCTTGCAGTTTCAAGATTTACGGCGAGGACGGATTCTCAAACAGCGACGACAATCTCATGCCGTATATTAATATGGAACACGCCTATCTCAAATTATCCGACAGCCGTATAACTTTTGCAGACGAATCTTACGATACGACGGCCTGTTGCTGGCGTATAAAAAATACAGTATATATAAAAGGAATAAACGCGCAATGAGAAACTCAAAATATTATTTTTTTCAAAAAAATATCGTTTTTTTATTGTTATTTGTCTCGCTAATTGGTTGTAAAGCCCCCGTTGAAAACGACGGCGCATTAAAAGATAAAGGAACTTTCGACGCGCTCAATAATACAAACTGCTTTGAAGTCGTGAAAGGGGAAAAAACGTATGAAAAATGGTTAAGCGATTACGATAGTTTTGAATACGATTACGAAGGATCGATGATGACGGCGATCAATTTATGGGAATTGATAAACGAAGAAGTTACAACTACTCCGGAAAACTACAGATATAAGATATATGGAATAGATAACTATACGTTCGGCGATTATGCATCCTGGACTAATATCCAAAACGCCGTCGTAGGAATAGGGACTCGCAGAGTAGTATTTAACCCAAATCAAGGTCTTGATCATTCATATAACATAAAATGGGCTTACAGAATAGTTTTAAGTCCCGCGGGCAATTAATTTTTTAACCGGCTATCTTCTATTACCAATGAATACCAATGAAGATAGCCGGTATTTATTAAATCTTCCCGTATAAATATTTTACGACTAACTGAACAAAACTTAGCGATATTACGATGAACAATATAATTTTTAAAATTTTTGGCGGCGCGATTTTACTTACTCTGGCGCCAAATTGAGCGGAAATCAACGAACCGAGGACGACCGGCGCCAACAATATATAGTCGACTTGAAACGATAAAATCTTACCTATCGAGCCGAAAAGCGCGCCGATAAATATTATTCCAAGACTAGTGCCGATAGTAATTTTTAGAGGAATCTTTAAGATTTTAGTCATAATCGGTATCAATATAAATCCGCCGCCCGCGCCGACTATTCCCGAAATAGCGCCTACCGTTACCCCCGTGGGTATCAATAGCTTTTTATTCACTACAACGTCCGATAGTTCCTCGTTATCGTTTTGATTGCGTTCCAATAAGAGAAGCGCCAAAGACAATAGGATAGTCGCGGCAAATATTATTAGAATAATATCGTTATTTAAATATTTTGAAAAATAGGAGCCTAATAAAGACGAAATTCCCATAGATATACCGACATATAGCAATATTTGATAGTGTACAAAACGGTTTTTTCCATGGATAATAAGTCCGGATATTGAAGAAAAAAACGCTTGAACCATCGATAATCCGGCAACCGATTTCATCGTTAGCGCGCCTACGTTGAATAGCGGAGGAATATTTAGCATAAGCGGTACAATAACGACCGCGCCGCCCAATCCCAAAAAACCGGATAAAAATCCGCCGACTAAACTTATTAAGAATAATGTAATAATCAAATTGTTTTCCTACTTTTTTGCGCCCCGTCGGTTTTTAATTTACTAATTAAAAATATTTTTTCCATATGCGTCGAATTTTCTCCTTAACGTCATATGTGTCATTTTTCTCCTCCAAAAAACTAATGGGGCGTCTTTTTTTTATTCGTTAGCGCAATAAAATTTTTTCCTTCGACCGTTTCAACTTGCGCTTCTTTTTCTTCCAGCAACTTATTGGCAAGCTTCGTCGCCTCGTTTCTATTTATTTGTAGCCCGCTCGCTATATCGTCGATCGAACAGGGGCGGCGGCGCAACAAATTTATTACGTCGAATTTGTCTACGACATTATCGCTCTCAATTTTAGGTTGAAATTTATATATAATTTCAACGTCTTTATGTTTAAAAAAAGTTTTATATCTATTCATCTCTTCGGCTGTCGGCGCTTTAGCGTAACTTTCGGCGGGAGGTCTATCCACGCTGTTCAACTGAACCTTATCGACTCTCATTTTATTGACAATCTGAGCGATAATATCGATTTTGCCGTCGTTCATCGCCGTATCTTTCAATAAAAAAACTTCGAGCCATATCTTGTTTTTAAAACCATGACTAAATTCAATCAATCCCTCTATTATTTTCTCGCGCGACAATTGTTTTTCAGGTCTGTTTACTTTTTGAAAACTATCGTCGTCCCAAAAATCTAGCGAAGGTTTAACCAGATCGGCGTTTTTTATATCGTCGCGTACTTTCTCGTCCCACAAAAGCGAGCCGTTGGTAAGTATCGCTGCGGGTATATCGGTAACGCTTTTTATAAAATCAATAAGTTCGCCTAACTTCGAATAAAGCGTCGGCTCGCCGGAACCGGCGATTGTTATATAATCGATCTTGATATTCTCCTTTAACTTTTCGGTTAATTCGCGCTTAATATCTTCCAGCGGTATATACTCTTTTCTTTCGACGGTCTTATTGGTAGTTCTTCCAAGTTCGCAATAAACGCAATCAAAACTACAGGTTTTGAAAGGTATAACGTCCGCTCCAAGAGAAAGCCCAAGACGTCTCGACGGTACGGGTCCGAATATATATTTATAATTACTCATTTTTTTCCTTCGCTTTTTTTGCCATATAATATCTTCTGCACATTTTATATTATTTGACTAAATACGCAAAATTATTTATAGACTCCTTTTTATTTTTTTCTTAAAAAAATTATATTTTCTTTTAGCATTGTATCGCATAATACCCCTTTTTCATTTGTCGGAGAATTTTTTGAGGGCATTCTTTTATTGATTATATTCCTATACAAAATTTTCTCAACATTAAAACCTATTTTTCCCGCTAATTCGCTTATTATCAAATCTGTTCTCAAAAACACATTCTTTACGGTTCTATTGCCGGTAACTAAAACAAAATATTTGTTTCTTTTTAAATAGTAATACGCATTAATTAGAGTTTTGTTTAAATCAATATAAAACGATAAGACGTCTTTTGCTCTTTTATTACAATTATTTTTTATTTGTTCAAGTTGTTGTTTTAACATTGGCGAATAATCGAGCGTCTCGTCGTCTAAATTAATATTATTTTTTCCGCCCAGTAGATTACCGTCAAGCGAATAAATATTATTATCATTATTCAACCATTGCCACGAAAGTCGCGAAAATTGACCATACGCTACGGTAGTTCTTGAATCTCCATAAGGAGGAGAAGTCAATATAAAGTCAACCGACTCTTCGTCTATATCCTGTCTAATTCTCGAATCGCCATATATTATCTTAATATTCGTTTTATTTAATTTTACATTACTATAAAATTTAATCATTAAATTAATATTTCTATTGCATACTTTATTATATTCATCAAAAACATTTGGATTAAAACTATCATTGATTTTATTTTTGTCTCTGTGCAATTTAAATCCGCCGTGATTTGTTAAAGATACTCTTCTTATAACCTCGCTTAGACATAAGAGGAAAAAGTTTTTGATATTTTCATTTTCAATATCCGTTATGATTGATTTTAGTTTTGACAAATGCGTAATTACGTCTTTTTTAAACCAAAATTCAATATTATGAAATTTTTGATTTTCAAAATTATTATCGCTCCTAAAATACATATTCTCAATTTCATAGAATTTATTCTTTAATAAAACCGGATCAATTGGGGTAACTTTTACTTTTGCCATAAAACAAGCAAATGGATTCAATTCTATTCCAATCGCTTTTTTTCTATTTAGAAGTAAACATTCGATTAATGTCGTCCCCGAACCGGAAAAATTATCCAGAACCACGCTATTTTCGTTCGTAAATACTCTCAATATTTTCCTTGCAAGTTGAGGGATAAATTTTGCCGGATATTGATGAAAACCGTGAGAATAGATATTTGGATTAAAATCTTTAAAATCCCATTCGGAATACCAATCTTTAATATCGCTAGCGGTATAATAATTTTCGTCTTCTATATTTTCATTATACCGCGTATTAACGACGTCAAACAAATTTGCCGAAGAATAATTGATATTCAATTTTTTTAATTCAGCGATCATTTACAGTTCCTCATTTACAAAATCGATTATCTCGGAGAGAGGAGAAATAAAATTTTCATTTACCGGTTTTGAAATAAAAGCTTTGTCAAAAAATTTGAACATTCCGCGATGTTGAGGATTATTAATTTCATTGTAAAAATTTACAGTGGCAAAACAAACCATTGGCATGTCGCTTGTTTCATAAGAAATGTTATATTTATCTTTGATAGTATTTTCAGAAGTCGCGATTTCCATTAGCAACTTCCATTTATAAGTCTGCCCCGCTCGTTCTCTTAACGACGTTTTTAACGATAAGATAATACATTTATCTACATCGTCGTTTTCCTTTTTGGTGTAGATTATTAAATCTGCGTCGGGTTTTTGCGTTTCTCCGTCGACATTTATTGTCGCTAATTTATCAAAGTTTTTGACTTTCGATTTTTTACTTGTTATAAAAATATTTGGTTTTATATTTCCAATTATTTTATTTTTTAAAAAAATATAAACGATCGAATTTGAAAATACGTTTCCAGCAATAGACTTTATTGATTGAGTAATATCGGTAATTTCGCCTTTAATTTTTCTATCATTTAAAAGTTTTCGAACGTCTTGCTCTGCGCCTTTTAAAATTTCGTATAAATGATTAAATACCTCTCTCCAAGAATTTTTAGTAATTCCATTTTTTATTACAAATTCATTAATACCTTTCAATGTAGGTAACATATAATCTGTTTTTTCAATCTTTACTAGGTCTCTATTTTCTTCTTTGTTCAACTCATAATTCAAAATAACAATCCTTATATCTACCAAACATTAACATTCTCTTTTATCTTTTGCCAAATATCTTTAATTTCATCGGTTATCTTGCTATCTGTAAACTCAATTACCGAAAGCCCTTTAATCTGCGCTTTTGTAACGGACTTATCGTATCCGATTTTTCCCAGAAAATCGGCGCCGTACTCTTTTGCAATAGCGATTATATCATTTGCTTTATCAATGTTCAAATCAAATTTATTAACGACTACTCCGGATTTTATACCGAAGAATTTGATAACGTCGAGAACCCGTTTTAAATCGTGAACTCCCGATACGGTCGGCTCGGTTACGATTACGGCGTAATCCGTTCCGGTTATCGAAGCTATTACCGGACAACCGGTCCCCGGAGAGCCGTCTATGATAGAAAGATTTATATTATTTTTCGCCGCAAGTTGATTCTTTTTGTTCCTTATTAAGGTTACAAGTTTACCGGAGTTCTCTTCGGCGGCGCCGAGTTTCGCATGGCTCATCGGTCCAAAACGGGTATCGGATACAAACCATTCTCCATTTATAGCGGTCTTAAATTTGATCGAGCCGGTCGGGCAAACTATAGCGCAGGCGGCGCAACCTTCGCAAGATTTTTTATCTACCATATAAACCGCGCAGCCCTCTTCATAATTTTTGATAACGGCGCCGAAACGGCATGTCTCGCGGCATCGACCGCAAGAGATACATTTTACGTTATCGATTTGCGCGACCTTGCCGCCTGAAAAAAGTCCCGACTCGGCGATCCGGGGTTTTAGTATCAAATGAAGGTCGGCGGCGTCCACGTCGCAGTCGGATATGGCGATACTTTTTTCGAGAGCGCAGAAACTTGCGACAATCGAGGTTTTACCCGTACCCCCTTTGCCGCTTATAACGACTACCTCTTTTTGATTTGGATCGACTTCCATTTTTTCTTTAACTGAACATTCCGCCTTATCGAGCGCGTCGGCTTTATCTGTTTCAATTTCAGCGCTTCTCGCTTTTTTACTGGTCGTATTATCCTTTTTTGACTGATCAAGAATTTTTTTCGCTATTTCTAAAAAAACATCGTTATAACGGTCGTTTTCGTCTACTATTAAATCCCCTCTTGAGTAAACTTCCGCTATCAATCGATCGTCGGGAATCTCGGCGATTATATTTAGCGACTCCTTCGAGCAGTAATCCCTAAGTTCGCTATCCGGATATTCGGCTCTGTTTACCAAAACGACCGGCTCTATTCCAAGTTCGCGACACATATCTACCGCCAATTTGAGATCGTTGACCCCAAACGGCGTCGGATCGGTAACGAGTATTGTTAAGTCCGAATCCCTAACCGTCTCGACGACGGGACAAGAGGTCCCGGGCGGCGAGTCGACGATATTAACTCCTTCGCCGATATTTTTTTTGACGCTCTTTATTAGTCGAGGCGTCATTCCCCCCTCGCCCGTTTCGAGAAGACCGTAATGAATGTCGATATTTCCGGATTTGCCGCGCCTAACAACCCCTATTTTACGATCTTCTTCGACGATAGCGTCTTTAGGACAAACCAAAGCGCAAGCGCCGCATATGTGGCAAAGATTCTTAAATATTAATATCCTATCCTTAACCTTTGCCATAGCGTTATATTTACACGCTTCGACGCATTTGACGCATATGTTGCATTTTTCTGCGTCGACTCCGACGGGCGATAATAAATTTATAGTCTCTTCCTTGAGCGTATCGGGCTTTAGAAATAGATGCCCGTTCGGCTCCTCGACGTCGCAATCGAGATAAGTTACCTGTTTGCCCATTTTTTCGAGGACTCTGGCAATGTTTGTAGAAACAAACGTCTTCCCGGTTCCCCCTTTTCCGCTTGAAATCGCTATATTCATTTTAATTCCTTAATTATCGTTGAATTCTCATCCTCTCCCGATTCTTTTTTTAATCCAATGATTTTTGCTACCGTTTCTCTAAAGAACTCTTCCGTTATATTTTTATCAAACTTATCCAGTTCCTTTACCTTTGTATTTTTTGGGACTATATTTTTGTCAAGATTTAATTCGTTATACAAAACGTCCATATCGATTTTAAACAATTTTGATACATCTTCAAGCGTCATAAAACCTCTAACGCTAAAAGGATCGAGTTTACCGTCCTTTTTAACAAGTTCTATGAGATTTGAGGGGAGCGTTTTCCATACCCCAAGAGCGTTCGTTACGCCTATAGTCCCAAGATAAATCGCGACTCCCATAATAGCTATAACAAACGGTTTTAAATTAAATCCAAAAATCGTAGTTTTGAGAGTATTTTTTTTAGTAGGACAAACCGTTACGCACTCCATACAGTTTATACATTCCGCCGACTTTACGCTATCGATTTTTGCCACGTCGATATTTACCGGACATATCTTAGAACAGAGAGCGCAATTTATACACGAGGACTTATCTCTTTTAATCCTAAAAAAACTTATTTTATTCATAAGCGCAAGAAACGCCCCCATTGGACAGAGATACTTACAAAACAACCTATCGTAAAAAAGCGATAAGACCAGCATAAGGATGAATATTATCGAACCTATTAGAAATTCTCCAAAAAGCTCGCCAAATCCTGCCGAAAAATGAGCAAACGCCGCAAAAGGATCGTATGGGGACACGATAAGGTCTCCAAGTTTCCACGTAAATATCAATATAACGATCAGCGCGACGTACTTTAGATACCTCAAGGGCGCGTCGATCGCTTTTGGAACAGCAAATCTTTTTTTAAATATAAGCTTCCCGAGTTTGCCGACAAGTTCCTGCATCCACCCGAGCGCGCATAGAAACCCGCAGAAGTATCTGCCAAATAAAAACGTCAAAACTACTATAGCTCCAAACAAAATAAAATTCGACGCGTTTGTCCGTTTGAGATATTCGCCGCCGGCTATAACTTTGTAGACCGTCTCAAGCGCGCCGAACGGACAAACGCTGTGTATCGACGGCGCGCCCGTCGGTCCTCCTCCGAGTTTCTGATGTTGATACGAGATTACCGTTACGACTACGAGAAAAAACGTAAGAACCGCGATCCTAAAAATCTGAATTCCGCTAATTTTTTTCATAAAATTTGCGCTCCTTGCAACTATATTACAAGGTTTAATTATACATTTTTTTCAAATAAAAATAAAGCGCTTTTTGTAATCCGTCAGTTTTTTTTGCGGGGGACGGGGAAATTGACGTATGCGACGTTAAGAATAAAATTGACACATATGCGTTAGATAAAAAAAATCGACGCATATAGCGTTAAGAATAAATTGACACATATGCGTCGGCTCTAAATTATTTGTTATCCTCCAAAAAACTGACGGGATGCGCGCTTTTTTTTATTTCATTCCGCTATGAGGCTCCGCCGTCGCTTTGTCGGTACTATTGTATTCTCCTTTTTTGAATTTCTCTATAGATTCTCTAACGGTTCCCGACGCGCCGGTAAATACCTTTATCCCCGCGGCGTTTAATACCTGAAACGCGTTCGGTCCGACGGCGCCGGTAAGCACTGCTTCGCATTTTTTATCCGCTACTAACTGCCCCGATTGGATTCCGGCTCCGCCGCCGCTCTGTCCGGCGGGATTATTGATCGCTTCGTAAGACATTAAGTCCGTATCGACTATTATAAAATAGTCGCATCTGCCGAATCTGGGATCGACTTTTGATTCCAGATCGCTTCCATAAGACGTTACGCATAATTTCATCTTTGACTCCTTTTCTTTGTTTTATCTACATCTTCATAAAAGACGATTTGCTTCGCCTCTTATTATCTCTTCCGCGTATAGCGCGGTTAATTTTTAATTAATGGCGATGTCCATGTTTTCCGCCGCCCTCGCATCCGCCGACCTTGTCTAGGCCGTAACCGCGACCTCCTCCGGGAGAACATAACGATTCGCCGCCGGAAAGAGTTCCGGTCTGTAAGCGCTCTACAATTGCGTCGATTTTCCCGGAAACTCCCATATATTGTTTGATATTATACTGAGTAAAAAGATTTTGAGCGTTTACGCCCATTCCGCCGGCGACGATACATTCCGCCCCTTTTTCATGGAAAAACTGCGGCAGGTATCCCGGGCTGTGTCCCGGATTGTCAATAACCTCTTTTGAAATTACCTTACCGTCTTGTATCTCTACAATTGTAAATTGAGGGCATCGTCCAAAATGCGCCGAAACATATTCGCCGTCCGTTGAAATTACCGCTTTCATAAATTTTCTCCTATCTCTTAAATTCCGTCGACTAAAGTCGCCGTCTTTTTCATTATTTTTCAATTTTCTCAGAAACATCGTCTACTATATAATATTTCCCTTTCTCGTCTGAAATTTGCTTTCTTTTAAAGAAGGGTAGTTTATTGATTAGCGTCTTAATAACGCTATTTTCTTTTGAAAGATCGCTTATTACAAAATAACCGACTGCTCCGAGAATTCCCGAAATAGCGCTCGCTTTTCCCATACCAAATCTCAGTCTTTTACGCATACGCATAGTTTTCTCCTATTTTAGACAACGGCGGGCTTCGGCCTACCGTTGTTTAAAAACTACTCCTGATTTTCGAGTTCTTTGATTCTTTTATTGATGTTTTCAATACTTTGATTCATATATCGAGCTTGATTTTTCAAAATCTCAAGTTCGTCTTCTTTCGATAACTCGCGATTCATACCGCTCGCTTGATTATATCTAGCCCACCTCGGCAAACCGGTAGCGTTATAGATATTTCTACGACCTCTACCCCCTCCAAAAAAACCTCTTCCAACCCCAAAATTAGCGTATCCCGACGTAGCGAAGCCCGAACAAAAGCCTCTCGCTCCCCCGGTCATACTTCCCAGTCCCATAGGACCCGTTCCGTCTCTTCCAGACATGATAAACCTCCTTAAAATTGTAAAATTTGAACAGCGAATTTAAGCCCGCCGTTCTATATCAGACGTATATATTCGTCTGATAAAATAGCTCGAACTATTTTTCAATTCTATATGATAATTATTTTCATTTAGGTTTTAAAAATAATGCGCAATTATGTTTAAATAGACGTCTAAATTATATTTTTTTTCCCCTTCCATTTTTAACGTAGCAACCTCCGCATAATCCGTGAAATTGTATTATATGATGTTCGATCTTAAAATTCCGCTTTTTTTCCAACGTTTTTTCTATTTTGGTTATCAATTCTATCTCTTCGTCGATAAAATCGGAGTAATCCTCTATTCTTCCGCAACCATCGCAAACAAAATGATGATGATGAGTTTTATTACCGTGATTTTCCGACAATTCGTATCGGGACTTTCCGTCCCCTATCTCCAATTTTACAACAATCCCCAATCTTACCAATATCTCAAGCGTCCTGTAAACCGTCGTCAGTCCAATTTCGGGATACTCTTTCGACGCTATCGCGTATATCTCTTCGGGACTTAGATGTTCGTCGTTTGATTCAAGAACTTCAAGGACGGCCTCTCTTCCCGGCGTGCATTTATATCCGCATTGTCTTAATCTATGTCCCCACTGTCCGCAATTTCTCTTCACATCTCTACCTAATTGATAATCACTTTCATTTAGAATATAATATAAAGTTTTATGTAAGTCAAGCGTTATTTTTTAAAATTTGCTCCCCGTGTCATTCAAAAAACCGACGTATTCTATATTTGACAAATTGCTACTTTTTTTGTATATTGGCTCAAAAATTAATATTCGCAAATCGAGGTATGGTATGGCTTTTAAGGACGTCGATAAACAGGTAAATTTCTCAAAACTGGAAGAAGAAGTTTTAAAAACATGGAAAAAGAACAGGTATTTCGAAAAATCTCTCGAAAAAACCAGAAACAACGAGCAGTATGTATTTTACGACGGACCTCCGTTTGCTACGGGATTACCGCACTATGGACATATTTTGCCCGGAACTATAAAGGACATAGTCCCAAGGTATCAAACGATGAAAGGCAAATACGTCGAAAGGAGATGGGGATGGGATTGCCACGGACTTCCCGTTGAAAATTTGATAGAAAAAGATCTGAATCTCAATAGCAAAAAAGAGATACTGGAATACGGAATAGATAAATTTAACGAAGCGTGCCGCGCCAGCGTTTTGCGATATACAAACGAATGGGAAAAAACTATCGATCGCATGGGGCGTTGGGTGGATTTCAAAAATTCTTACAGAACGATGGATCTCGATTATATGGAGTCTATATGGAACGTTTTTAAGTCGCTCTGGGAGAAGGGGCTTATTTACGAAGGACACAAGATCCTACCGTACTGTCCTAGGTGCGCCACGCCGCTATCGAATTTTGAGACTAATCAGGGCTACAAAGACGTTCAAGACCCGGCTATTACCGTCGCGTTCAAGATAAAGGGCGAGGAGAATTGTTATATTCTCGCGTGGACGACGACTCCGTGGACGCTCCCTTCAAATATGGGTTTAGCGGTCGGCGAAGATATAACATATGTGAAAATCGAAGACGAAGGGCAAAATTATATTTTAGCGGAAGCGCTTCTGTCCAAATATTATAAAAATCTCGATTCGGTAAATATACTAAAGAAATATACGGGAAAAGAACTCGTCGGAATGAGATACGAGCCGCTTTTTCCATACTTTAAAGACGAGGAGAAAAACGGCGCGTTTAGAATTACGCTTGGTCATCACGTATCGACCGAGTCGGGAACCGGAATCGTGCATATAGCTCCGGGATTTGGCGAGGACGACGCCGAGATCGGTAAAAAAGAGGGACTTCCGACGAAATGTCCCATCGACGACGAGGCGAAATTTACCGAGGAGATATACGACTACAAAGGAATCGGCGTAAAAAAAGCGGACAAAGAGATAATGAAACGCTTAAAAGACGAGAAGAAACTGATAAAACATGAAACATATCAACACTCGTACCCGCACTGCTGGAGATGCGACGAGCCGCTTATCTATAAAGCGGTATCAAGTTGGTTTGTCGATATTCAGGCGATCAAACAGGATATGATCGACGCCAATAGTAAAATTAACTGGGTTCCCGCGCATATAAAAGACGGAAGATTTGGCAAATGGATCGAACAAGCGCGGGACTGGGCTATCAGCCGCAACAGATATTGGGGTTGTCCGATACCGGTATGGAAGTGCGAAGAGTGCGGCGAAACGCTTTGCGTCGGGAGCGTCGAGGAGCTTGAGAAACTTAGCGGCGCAAAGATTAACGACATTCATATACATTTTGTCGATCCTATCAAACTTAAATGTAAAAAATGCGGCTCGTCTATGAGCCGTATCGAGGAGGTGCTGGACTGCTGGTTTGAGTCGGGAGCGATGCCTTACGCTCAAAATCACTACCCGTTTGAAAATAAAGAAAAATTTGAATCGACCTACCCCGCCGACTTTATAGCCGAAGGGCTTGATCAAACGAGGGGCTGGTTTTATACTCTGGTAGTTTTGGGGGCGGGGCTCTTCAAAAAGAACGCCTTCAAAAACGTCGTAGTCAACGGGCTTGTGTTGGCGGAAGACGGCAGAAAAATGTCTAAAAGATTGAAAAATTACCCGGAAGTCGACTATATTTTCGATAAATACGGCGCCGACGCCCTGAGGCTGTATCTTATGAACTCCGCCGCCGTTAAAGCGGGAGAATTGCTCTTTTCTGAAAACGGCGTTTCTGAAGTAGTCAGGAATTTCCACCTGCCTCTTTGGAACTCCTATTCGTTTTTTGTAACCTACGCTAATATTGATAAATGGACGCCCAAAAATAAAACGGACAATTTTCAGAATCCTCTCGATATATGGCTAAACAGCTCCGTCGAGAAGCTCTCTTCAGAAGTCGACGCGGCTTTGTCGGAATACGATTTTCAGAAAGCGATAAAATTTTTGTATAAATTTATCGACGGATTAACCAATTGGTATATACGAAGATCGAGAAGGCGATTTTGGAAGTCCGAAGACGACAGCGATAAAAACGAGGCGTATTCGGCTTTGTATAACGCGTTGATGAAATTTACAATCTTATCCGCGCCCATCGCCCCTTTTTTGTCCGATTATATCTATTCGAATTTAAAAAGCGAAGAGGCGCCGGAGTCCGTCCACCTTTGCGATTATCCCGAAGAGAATCCGGCGATACGGGACAAAGAGTTGGAAGCCGAGATGGATATAGTTCAAATCGCCGTCGAAATGGGAAGAAGTCTAAGGTCCAAAATAGGAATAAACCTGCGAAAACCGTTAAACTCGCTATATTGCATCACCAAAAACGAGAACGATATAAGGTTGCTTTCCAAGATGGAGTCTATACTCAAAGAGGAACTCAACGTCAAAAACGTCGTATTCGAACAGGAAGAAGAGAAACTTGTAACTCTTACCTGTAAAGCAAACTTTAGAGTTTTGGGAAAAAAGGCGGGAAAAGATATGAAAACTCTAGCCGATATTATCTCAAAATTTGGAGCCAAAGAAGCGCGCGATCTAGAGGACGGCAAAGATGTAAAAGTTAAAGTCGGAGAGGTAGAATATTCTCTAGCCATAGAAGACGTTCTTGTAGAAAGAAAGGAAAAAGAGGGCTTAACGATACTTAACGAAGGGTCTCTTACCGTCGCGCTGGATTCGACCCTGACAAAAGAACTTGTCGAGGAAGGAATAGCCCGGGAATTTATCAGGCATATTCAGAATCTTAGAAAGGATAAAAACTTGCATGTCGCGGATAGAATAAAAATAACGTATAACGCGCCGGAACATATATGCGCCGCTATTACCTCGTGGGATAAAACCGTCAAAGACGAAACGCTCGCCCTTGATATATCGATCGACGGCGCCGCTAAATTCGACGCCAACGTCGACGAAGTAGATATTAAAATAGACTTAGAGAAGGTTTCATAATCTATTTTTACGCGACGGCGACAATCCAATTTCAGAACTCGATTGATTTGGCGCTATCTTAAATCAGATTGTTTTCATCTTTTATTTTCAACTTTGAGCTTGTCCGAGCCCGGAATCAAGGAATTCTTCCAATCTTTCGGCGGATAGAGGCTTTGAAAAATAATATCCCTGTATTTCATCGCATCCCAAATTTTTTAAAAAATCAACCTGATTTCTTGTTTCAGCTCCCTCGGCTGTAGTACATGCTTTGAAAGCCTTAGCCAATGAAACGACTATTTCAGCTACAGTAGCGTTTTTTCTTTCCAAGTTAATATTATCTATGATGCTTTTATCCATTTTGATTCTGTCAAAAGGAATAGACTCCAACCGATGTAATGATGAATATCCTTTGCCAAAATCATCTATGGCGACGCTTATTCCCAATTTCTTCAATTTTGATATTTTTTCTATCGTATCCGGTAAATTCTCGGACAGAGCGCCTTCGGTGATTTCCAATTCAATATATTTCGGATCTACCCCGCTTTCTTTTATAATTTTTACAACGTCGTCTGCAAAATCGTCCCTTTGCAACTGTACAACCGATACGTTTATAGAGAAGCGAAGAGGCAAAAATCCCTTTGACGCAAGCCTATTGTACTCTCGGAGCGACTGTTCCAACACCCACTTACCCACATTATGAATTAACCCCGTAGTTTCAAGTATGGGTACAAATTTATCGGGTCCCACTTTCCTCCTGTCGTCAGGTTTCAATCTGAGCAAGACCTCAACCCCGGCGATTTTACCCGTATCGCAGCTAATTTGAGGCTGAAACTCTAGAAAGAATTCTTCTTTTTGCAACGATCTGAAAAGTCTGTTAGTAAGCAATGTAGTTTCGGCAATACGAGTCTTTATTTGTTCGGTATAGAAAGCGATTTTATTATCGGCAGTTTTGGCTTTATGTACCGCCAAATGAGCGTTTTCCAAAAGCGTATCCGCATCTTTTCCGTCTTCCTGATACAACGCTATACCTACGCTGACAGTAACAAATAATGCTTCTATTTCTGTATCGATTAGTAGAGGATCGGAGAAGGAATCGATTACTTTTTTTGCCTGAATTTTTATCTGCTCATTATTTCCATGTTGGGGTAAAACGATAACAAACTCTCTTTCGCCTGTCCTTGAAATATAAAGGCAATCCTCAAACAAATCATTGAGTATTTCCGCCGATTTTATTATTACTTGCTCCCCGACGGCATGACCGAAGGTATTGTCAATCATCCAGATATTTTCTATTTCTACGTCTAAAATTGCTATTTTTTCTGTTTCTTCCATATTACACAGTATTTGCTCAAGGCCTTTTTTTAGCATATTTCTGTTGATAAATTTTGTAGCTTTTTTCGACATACTTCCTTTTCCTTTCTAATCTATTTTTTTACCGGTCGCGCAATCTGGTTTTTATAATTTGGTTTTGTTTCCATAAGATGTTCTCCAAAAATATGCATAAGCATTAGTTAGCCTGATCTAACTAATATAGATTTTAATATTAATATTTTTTTTGTCAAGTACTTTAGTCTTTACGCTGTATCCCTATCGGTTTTTTAGGGGGCGAAACAAAATTCGACGCATGTGGCGCTAAAGATAAAATTGACGCATGCGCGTTCAATTTTTATATGATAATTGTCGCGCGGCGGCTATGAGACGCATCTATGGTAAAAGTCAACAATAATCTTTGTTTTTTTGAATAAACTAAACTCTTTAAAAATAAAATTAACCTGCTTTATTTCTACATACTATAGTAAAACAGCTAAAGGTCAATTTATACTT
>Ga0116187_1000149_pt1 | contig 84961 bp, 71 predicted proteins | sample AD_JPNNA6_MetaG_FD_89755 | JGI IMG/M metagenome (GOLD analysis project Ga0116187, IMG submission 89755) | Active sludge microbial communities of municipal wastewater-treating anaerobic digesters from Japan - AD_JPNNA6_MetaG | ecosystem: Engineered > Bioreactor > Anaerobic > Digestate | place... | reverse complement strand
CCCGGCTTGACCATGGATCAGTTGAAGGCCCTGCCACCGGCGTTTATCCCCAAGGTCGGCAAAGTTACGGCGGGCAATTCCTCAGGACTGAATGACGGCGCTTCCGCCATGATTATCATGTCAGCTGATAAAGCAAAAGAATTAGGTTTGAAACCGATTGCCAGAATACGATCTGCAGGACGTGGAGGTTGCCATCCTTCCGTGATGGGCTTAAGCCCGGTTCCGGCTGTCAAGAACCTGCTCAAAAATGATCCAAAACTGAGCTTGGATGCTTTTGAACTGTGTGAAGTCAACGAAGCATTTGCCGGTCAGTATCTCGGCTGCGAAAAGGAACTTGGTTTGAAACGCGAAATTACTAATATTAACGGCAGCGGCATCGGCTTGGGACATCCCGTAGGTTCCACCGGGTGTCGAATTATGGTTACCCTCATTCATGCCATGAAAAAACACAACAAAACTCTGGGACTGGCCACCCTATGCGGAGGCGGCGGTGTATCCATGGCCACGGCTATAGAAATATTATAAAATCCCCATCAGGGATTAGACTTATTTTCCGTCTCCGGAAGAACAGGACTTACTTTCGGTTCTTCCGGAACGGTTTCTTCCTTTTTTTCTTCCGTCGGCTGAAGGGATTCAACTGCCTGTCCGGTCACATCAGAAACACGTTGTTCAGCCTGCTCGCCGGTTTCTTCTTCGCTTTCATCGGGTTCAGAGATCACTTCCTCATATTCGGGTATCACGATGCCCCGGCGCACCATAATCTGGTAAATTCTCTCCGAACGGTTGACGACATACCTTGACGAACCATGCGGTTTATATTTAATGGGATTGGGCAGAATCGAGGCCAGCACCGCGGCTTCCCGGGGACCCAGCGCGGCAGCGCTTTTTCCGTAATGTTTCCGGGCGGCGGCTTCAATGCCGAAAACCCCGTCACCCCATTCCGCGACATTCAGGTAAAGCTCCATGATTCTTCTTTTGCTTAAATTTCTTTCCATGCGCCAGGTTAAAATGGCTTCCTTGATCTTCCGGACAGGATTTTTTGAAGGAGACAGATACAGATTCTTTGCCAGTTGCTGGGAAATTGTGCTGCCGCCGGCTTTAAACTTCTTTTTTTTAATGTCTTTTTCCAGAGCCTTCTGCATGGCCTCAAAATCAAAACCTTCGTGAGACCAGAACTTGTCATCTTCAGCGATAATCACCGCCTTCATCGCGTAAGGTGATATCCTGTTCAGGGGCACCCAGATATTCGTTATTTTTTTATTGACCCCCTCTCTGCGCCAGGCGTTTTCTCTGTATTCCATAAAAGCCGTTTTGGCGGGACGATTATTTTTCAGATAAGACATACTCGGATAGATAAAATATCGCCCGATATCGATCACAAACAGAATCCCGATAGAAATGAGCAGTACCGATGTAATTTTTTTCCAGTTCCCCATAATCATCCTTTGGTTAGTCTTCATAAGTGCCATCACGTTCAGTCCGTCAACCGGCTCTTCAAGGCCGCGCACTGGTTTAACCGAAAATGAACAGAAAATCCAATAATAAATCACACTTGCCCGACAGGTTCTTTTTCATTAAATCATAAATATAAACAATGACTTAATGAATAATTTGCCCTGGAAAATGCAAAATAAATTTGACAGGCCAGTATATTTTTAGTAAGCATCTTTCAAATACGTTGTTGGTCGTACATTATTGTTAAAAAATGTACATTGGTGTGTACAGCAAATAGATTTTCGTTTTCAAATTGTAATCATAATATCAAAGCGAAAGATGTACACCGTTGATAGGATAATACCCCCACTCAAAAAGGAGGCATTTCATTATGAAACGGCGAGTTCTGAAACTTTCATTTCTTTTTGTTCTTATTTTATTATTTAGCACTTTCAGCTCGAACGCTCTGGCAACACAATACAAAGTAAAAGACGGCGACACTCTTTACAGTATTTCTAAAAAGTTTGGTGTCAGTGTCCAACAGATCAAAAAAGAAAACAATCTCCATCAAACCAAATTAAAGAAAAATCAAGTTTTAAGAATTGCCACAAAAAGATCGGCAAAACAAACGGTTCAATCGGTTCAATCAAAATCAAACCCTTCTTATTATAAAGTTAAAAAAGGCGATACGCTGACCAAAATTGCCAGAAAGACAGGGATTTCATCAAAAGAAATTATGGCATTAAATCACGTCAGCCAGAAGAGCCTAAGAATCGGACAAAGACTCACCCTGACCAGGCCGACACTTTCTCCAGACCGATCCGTTCGTGTCGCTAAAGCTGAAGAAAATGAAGACCTGGAAGCAACCGAAGAAGAGGCTGATTCAGATGACATCTCTTTCACTGAGGATGGAAATTTTCTAGATAATTCCGTACAATCAGATGAACCGGAAACCTCAAGAGGACTTTTGGGCAAATGGAACAGTACGGACGAAGTGCAGCTATTAGTGAAAGTCGCGACAGGCTTCATCGGCGCTCCTTACCGGTTTGGCGGCGAATCGCTGAGAGGGATTGATTGTTCGTCCTTCGTGCAGAGGATTTACCGGATCTTTGATGTTACGCTGCCGCGCAGTGCGCGCGAGCAGGCCAAAGTCGGCATCAGCATCACACGCGACAATCTCAAAAAAGGTGACCTGGTCTTCTTCCACACGAACCGGTCTCTCGGACACGTTGGAATTTACATAGGAAACAATGAATTCGTCCACGCATCGTCCAAGAGTAAAGCTGTCCGGATTGACAGTCTGGATACCCCCTACTACCAGAAAAGATTTCAGCGCGCGATAAGAGTCAAGGGATTAAACGATAGCGGCGCTTAAATAAGCCTATCATTTTTATATAAAGTTCACAGAAAATAACGGGCTTTGTTCAAGAGCAAAGCCCGTTATCTTTTTACGGTTTTCTTTCTTTTTGCCGGTTGATTATCTATGAAGTTTATTATATAAGCTCGCGGCATAATGCTACATCATCTTAATTTTCATCAAGGAAAAGGACATGGGGAAAAATCTGGTTGAAAAAATTCTTGCACAACACCTGGTCGCCGGAAATCTCATCGACGGTAAAGAAGTCGGTATTCACATTGATCAGACTCTGACTCAGGACGCCACAGGAACGATGGCTTATCTGCAATTTGAAGCGATGAAAGTTCCCCGTGTAAAAACAGAACTGTCTGTTAGTTACATTGATCACAACACCATTCAAATCGGTTTTGAAAACGCGGACGACCATCGTTATCTGCAAAGCGTGGCCCGAAAATACGGTATCTTTTTTTCCCGGGCGGGAAATGGCATCTGCCATCAAATTCATCTGGAAAGGTTCGGGAAACCGGGCAAAACCCTGATCGGTTCGGACAGCCATACTCCAACATGCGGAGCGCTGTGCATGATCGCCATCGGCGCGGGAGGTCTGGATGTGGCCTTGGCGATGGCCGGCAATCCTTTTTATCTGGTCTGCCCCAAAGTCATTAAAATCAATCTTACGGGAAAACTCAAACCGTGGGTTTCCGCCAAGGATGTCATCCTGAACGTGCTGGAAATTTTTACCACCAAAGGAAACGTGAATACGATTTTCGAATACGGCGGAAAAGGAGCGGAATCACTAACCGTTCCCGAACGGGCCACCATTGCCAATATGGGTGCGGAGTGCGGCGTGACCACTTCCATTTTTCCCAGTGACAACATGACCCGCCTATTTTTGCGCTCCCAAAAAAGAGAAAGAGACTTTGTCGAATTCAAGGCCGACAAAGACGCTCCGTATGTGAAAGTCGTGAATATAGATCTGGCCAAGGTAGAACCTTTAACGGCCGGACCGCATAGCCCGGACAACATTATCCCCGTCAGAAAGATGAAAAAAATTGATGTTCACCAGGTCTGCCTGGGCAGTTGCACCAATTCTTCATATAAAGATCTGGTGACAGTGGCCAGGATTTTAAAAGGCAAAACAGTTCATCCCGATGTCAGTTTTGTAATAGCGCCCGGATCCAGACAGGTTCTGGAAGCCCTGTCTGACGATGGTTATCTGACCGATTTGATCGCCTCCGGAGCAAGGTTGATGGAAAACGCCTGCGGTTTCTGTATCGGCAACAGTCAGAGCCCGCAATCCGGCGGTGTATCCCTGCGCACATCCAACCGCAATTTTCTGGGACGATCCGGAACCATGGATGCCAATGTTTATCTGGTCAGTCCGGAAACAGCAGCGGCCGCGGTTATCACCGGCGAATTTACCGATCCACGCGATCTGAGAATCCGCTACCCGAAAGTGACCATGCCGAAGAAATTTTCCATTGATGATTCCATGATCATCCGGCCGGTCAAGAAAGATAAGGATGCAGAAGTTCTGCGCGGCCCGAATATCGGGATTCTTCCGCGCAGTCCGGAACTGGCCGATACAATCCACGGGCTGGTCACGATTAAGGTCGGCGATAAAATCACGACGGATCATATCATTCCGGCCGGCGCCCGGATGAAATACCGTTCCAATATTCCCAAGTACTCCGAATTTGTTTTTGAAAATGTTGATCCGACGTTCGCCAAACGGGCCATGTCCATCCGTCAGGACGGAAAACAAAACATTATCGTGGCGGGACATTCCTACGGTCAGGGCTCTTCGCGGGAACATGCCGCCCTGTGCCCGATGTACCTGGGCGTCCGCGCGGTCATCGCCAAGTCTTTCGAACGGATTCACGCCGCCAATCTGATCAACTTCGGCATCCTGCCGCTGACCTTTAGCGCGGAGAGCGACTATGATTATATCAGTCAGGAAGATATTCTTGAAATGACTGAAGTAAAAAAGACCATTGCGGGCGATGGGAAATTTTTAATGAGAAACAAGACCAAAGGCACCGCTTTTTATGCAACCTGCATTTTGTCCGAGAGGCAAAAACAGATCATCCTGGCCGGCGGCGCCCTGAATATGACCAATGAAGAATAAGGAGCAGTAATTTTTTTATGGCGAAGAAAATCAAAGTGAAAACCACCGTCGTCGAAATGGACGGCGATGAAATGACCCGTGTCATGTGGCAGATGGTCAAGGAAAAACTTCTTTTTCCGTATCTAGACATGGATATTGATTATTATGATCTGCATGTAAAACACCGCGATGACACTGACGATCAGGTAACGGTCGATTCAGCCAAAGCGATTATGAAATACGGTGTCGGCATTAAATGCGCCACCATCACGCCCAACGAGGACCGGGTCACGGAATACAATCTCAAGAAAGCCTGGAAAAGCCCCAACGGCACCATCCGTGCCATGCTGGATGGCACGGTTTTCCGGAAACCCATTCTGGTCAACAATATCAAACCGAATGTTTCGTCGTGGAAAAAACCCATCGTCATCGGCCGCCACGCCTACGGTGATGTTTACAGCAACACGGAATTTGATGTTCCCTCCGCCGGAAAACTCGAACTGGTTTTTACCCCGCAGGACGGAAGCAAATCCGTCAGCGTTCCGGTCTTTGATTTTCCCGGCAGGGGAATCGCCCAGGTGAATTATAATCTGGAGCAATCCATCCTGAGCTTTGCCCGGGCCTGTTTCACCTACGCCTTGAGCGAAAAGATTGATGTGTGGTTTTCCACCAAAGATACCATTTCCAAGATATACGACGCGGGATTCCGTGAAATCTTCCAGCAGGAATTCGATAAAAACTGGAAGGATAAATTCGACAAGGCGGGCATTGAATATTTTTTCACCCTGATTGACGATGCCGTGGCGCGCATTATGAAAAGCGAAGGCGGGATGCTCTGGGCGCTGAAGAATTACGACGGCGACGTCATGTCGGATATGGTTGCTTCCGCCTGCGGATCGCTGGCGATGATGACCTCGGTGCTGGTTTCCCCCAACGGCTGGTTTGAATACGAAGCCGCTCACGGCACGGTGCAAAAACACTACTACAAGCACTTAAAAGGTGAAGAAACATCGAGCAATTCGATGGCGCTCATTTTTGCCTGGTCCGGCGGTCTGCGCAAGCGCGGCGAGATGGACGGCACACCGGATGTCATCAGGTTTGCCGATAAGCTTGAAGAAGCGGCTCTTGCCACGGTCGAGGGCGGCATCATGACGGGCGATTTGCTTTTGCTCGCAGAAAAGAAATCTTCCAATAAAAAAGTCAACACGGAAGGATTCATTGACGCCATCGCCGAGACACTGCAAAAGATGCTTGAATGATTAAAAGTGCCACCAATCAGCTTCCCAATCTACTTGATTTTACCCTGGAGGAAATGGAGGAATTCATTTCCGCTCTGGGCAAGGAAAAATTCCGTGCACCGCAGATTATGAAATGGCTGTACCAATCCGGCAGCATTTCATTTGACACCATGACCACGCTTTCCCGTGATTTTCGTACAAAGCTTTCCGAAATCGCGCGCATCAGCCGTCCCCAAATTGTCAAGGTTCAGAAATCCAAAGACGGAACGAAAAAAGCGCTTTTGCGCCTGGAAGACGGACTTTACATTGAAAGCGTTCTCATCCCGGGAAAGAATAACTGGACGATTTGCGTATCCACGCAGGCCGGTTGCGCTATGGATTGCCAGTTCTGCCTGACGGCACGTCAGGGCTTTAAAAGAAATCTGCATCCTTCGGAAATCACCGGTCAGATTTTAACACTTCAATACGAGATGCCGGAATGCCCTGAAATTAAAAACATTGTCATGATGGGCATGGGCGAACCGCTGGCCAATTATGAAAATGTTGTAAAAGCGATAAAAAATATCACCTGTGATTTCGGTCTCGGATTTTCCAACCGCAAAGTAACCGTTTCCACCTGCGGTCTGGCGCCGCAAATTATCAGGCTGGGGAAGGATATCTGCATCAATCTTGCTGTGTCACTCAACGCCCATGATAATGAAACCAGAAGCCGGTTGATGCCGATTAACAAAAAATATCCTCTGGACGTCCTGCTGGAAGCCTGTAAAAAATATCCCATGCCCGGACGCCGATTACTGACATTCGAATACATTTTAATAGATGGAATTAATTCTTCCGTTCGGGATGCAAAAAAACTGGCCGCTTTATTGAAAGACCAGCGCTGCAAGTTGAATTTGATTGTCTTCAATGAATATCCCGGATCGCCTTTCAAATCCCCATCGCCAAAAATTGTGGAAGCTTTCCAGAAAACGTTGATTGATGATCACTACACAACCATGCTCCGTGCCAGCAAGGGCAGCGATATCCTGGCCGCCTGTGGCCAACTCAGCGGCGCCTTTGGCATCCAATAAATTGGCGCAAACCGTTGCGCCTCAAAAAGTATTTGATAATTTTCGGCAAATATTCTTTTATCATTGAAATGCTTCAACAGAGATGATGTGATTCTAACACAATGAACCTGTTTCAGTTTGATCGTAAAATATCATGGTGCCTGGTATTATGGGTCCTGGCTGTTTTCACGGCAGCTGTGTTTGCCGACGTTTTATTCTCCAAAAATCTTATTCTCTCCGGCGATTCCATGGACATCGCCAAGCAGTTCTTTTACTGGAGGGATTTCGGTTTCAGCCAATTGAAGCACGGGAATCTCGCCCTCTGGAATCCTCACATATTTTCAGGTGCTCCATTCATGGGAGGCTTCCAGTCGGCTCTTCTCTATCCGCCCAACTTTCTCTATTTATTATTTCCGGTGCAAAAAGCCATCAACCTCAGCATTGCCCTGCATGTTCTGCTCATTGGTTTTTTTATGTACCTCTGGACAACCTATCGCAATCTGCATCCACTGGCTTGTCTGAGCTCGGCCATCATGCTGATGTTCAGCGGCGCTTATTTCCTGCATATTTACGCCGGTCATCTCTCCAATTTATGCACGCTGGCGTGGGTACCTCTGCTTTTTTTATGCATCGACAGGTTATTTGATCAGCGATCGTTGAAATGGTCTCTCATCTGTGTTTTTACCGTCACCATGCTCGTTCTGGCCGGACATCCGCAATATGTCTATTACACAGCGCTGGCCGCCGGCATTTATACCGTCCTTTGCCTGATCAGGGCCAATCATCGGACCGGCATCATCGGCAGCCTTTTCCTGATCTGCCTGGGAAGTCTGACACTGGCTGCCGTGCAGATTTTAAGCGGTCTTGATGCCGCCTCAGAAAGCATGCGCAGCGCCGTGTCCTATCAGTACACGGCAAGCTTCTCTTTCCCTCCGGAAAATATCATGACCCTTCTCGTTCCTGATTTTTTCGGGGACATGAAGCATATGGATTATTGGGGTCGTTTCTATCTCTGGGAAATGTGTCTTTTTATCGGCGTCACCGGCACAATGCTGGCGGCTTACGGTGTATTTTATGGAGAATCTTCGAAACGGCGTTATTCCCTCACGATGGTCATCATTCTTTTTATCCTTGCCCTTGGCGTTCACACGCCTTTTTTTCAAATGCTTTATCACAGCCTTCCCGGATTTAATCATTTCCGGGGAACATCAAAATTTATTTCCTTACTAACCGTATTTCTCATCATGCTGTCCGCCATCGGGCTGGACGATTTGATACGCACCAAACGTAGTAGCTTGCTGGCGACGGCCGTCATTTTCATCACGGGCGTAATTCTTCTGGCTGCACTGCTCTGGTTATCGATGGGTATCAAAGATGCGAATTCAACAAATTTATGGCAGCAATTCTTAACCTATATTTTGAACACCCGGGAAGCAGGCACCAATCCGCGTTTTTACGCAGATCCCGATTTCATCAAGATGTCCGCCGCATTCACCGTCAAGGCGTTGCTGCGTTCAGCGTTGCTGTGCTTCCTGCTGCTGATTTTATTCTTTGCCGCCAGATATCGTCGCGTTTTTGCCTATCTGATTGCCGTTGTGGCTATTGCTGAAATGTTCCTCTTCGCCAACGCCTCCAAACAGTCATTCGATTTTAATAGGTTGAAAGAAAACGACATCGCGACCTTTTTACAGCAACATCCCGGAGATTATCGTATCTTTAATTATGCCCAGCCCAACAGCGCCATGTCCCTCGGTGCTCAAGATATCTGGGGGTACGATTCCGCCGTGCCTCTTCGTTACGCCGAGTTCATGCATTTTGCGCAACCGGGATTGAATCCCGACAATGCCGCTCAATATCTCGATTTTGAAAAGCATAAAAGTCTGCTGGACATGCTCCGATGCCGTTATTTTTTCATCCCGCAGCACGGTCAGAATATAGTTCTGGAATCCAAAAACATCATGAATCACATTCATCTTGTTCCACAATGGCGGATCATGGGTAATCGCGATGATATCTTCAGAGCCATGGAAAATCCGGACTTTGATCCCCGCAAGATCGTCTTTCTGGAGTCGGCTCCTGATATAGAACCGAATGCGTACGGCATAACAGGAGAGTGCACAATCGAAAACTCTTCCACCGATCATTTAACCATTCATGCCACCCTGGGACAGCCTGCCATGTTGCTCATTACCGATACATACAGCAAGGGCTGGCGCGTCAAACCTCTCGCCGGCAGCATACAAAACCACTATCGCATCATGCCCGCTAATTATGCGCTGATGGCGATTCCCCTGACTGCCGGAAAGCATCATTGCCGCCTCGAATATCAGCCCAAATCTTTTGTAGTAGGGAAATGGATATCTTTGTCCGCTTTGGCGATTTATCTTTTGCTTGTTTTCGTAGCTGTCCGAAAATCACTGATCCTGAAAAGAAACACTCCTCTTCCTGAACAAAGGCAATAGATTGGGCTCATGAATAATGACTTCTTCTCTCCAATGAGTAAACCCATGAATTCGCAAACGGCGCTGATATTTTATTATACAAAAGAAAACCGCAACAGCTATAATGCTCTGGCCGGGGCCATAGAAAAACATCCGGATGTAAAGAACATTGACGTCTGTTTTTTTACCGGTGAAAAAGAACTTTTTCAGGAAATTCCCACTGTTCTCAAAAATCATCAAAAAACAATCATCGGCCTATCCTTTTCCACACCGCAGTTCTGGCAGATCAAAGGCCTGGTTGAAAGATTAAAGAAAAGCGGCAATTCTAAAGCCATGTTTCTTGCCGGAGGGCCGCATCCCACAGGGGATCCTCATGGAACTTTAAAAATCGGGTTTGACCTGGTCATCAACGGCGAGGGAGAAGAAACGCTCGTCGAATTATTGCGTAAAATAAACAACCATGAAGATTATCTGAAAATGAAAGGGATTTCGTATCTTGATGAAAACGGATATTACGTCTTCACCGGTATGCGTGAGCCGATTAACATAAGCCATTATTTTCCGGTATCCGATTTCTTTTCAAAACACGGACCGATTGAAATTACGCGGGGATGTCCTTTTGGGTGCCGCTATTGCCAGGTTTCTCATTTATTCGGGAGAAAACCGCGACACCGAAGCATTGAAAACATTCTGGAGTGCGTTAAGCTGTTCAAAAAATACAAGTCACCTTACCTCAGATTCATTACACCTGACGCTTTTGCGTACGGTTCGGAAGACGGCAGAAACATCCATTATGAAAAGCTGGATACCCTATTGTCAGGCATCAGGAGTCTTGTGGGAAGGCATGGAGAAGTGTTCTTCGGCAGTTTTCCGTCGGAAGTCCGGCCGGAACACGTCAATCCCGATACGGTGAAACTTGTGAAAAAATACGCCGATAACGACAATCTGGTTATCGGCGCGCAGTCGGGCAGTCAAAGACTTCTTGATGTTGTCCACAGAGGACATGATGTCGAATCGATATACAAAGCCGTTGACGCCACTCTGCTGGCGGGACTGAAAGTCAATGTGGATTTTATTTTTGGCCTGCCCGGAGAAACGGATGAAGACATGTCCTCAACACTGAAAGTGATTAAAGACCTGCATCAATCCGGCGCCAAAATTCACGCCCATACGTTCATTCCGCTTCCTCAAACTCCGCTAAAAGACGAAAATACTGTCCGGACAAGTTCTGCTTTAAGAAAAGAAATCAACAGGCTTTCTGCCAATGGAATGATCTATGGCCTATGGCGCAAACAGGAAAAAATGGCGTCTATGATTGCCATGAAGCTGCATTAGCCTTTACACGCATTCTTCTTCCAGCGGGAAAGTAAACGCCCTTAACCCCGCGCGCGGATGTTCGACTTTTAATTTTCTGACCAGTTCGCAAAGTGGTTTAATTTTTTCATCGTTCACGGCCATCATCAAAGCGTTATTATTTCCCGGCCAGTAATGCGTTCCCAGTTTAGGCTCAGTTTCTTCCCCTTCACCCGTTAATTCACTCATTCTTGTGTAAGCTTTAAATCCTGATTTTTTAAAAGCGGCAACAATATCCTCATCGGCCGCTTCGGAATAAATAACCAAAAACATTTTCATATTATGACCTCACTCCTGGAAAATATTTTTCAAACTTTTCCTTTAAAGAGCAATCAACCGGCTTTTTTCGCGCGTCTCTTTTTAAAATATTCCTGCCAGTCATCAAAGATGTCATACGCTGCCGGTACAACCACCAGCGTCAGGATCAGAGAAGTCAACAAGCCGCCGATGACTGCAATGCCCATCGGAGCGCGGGTTTCCGCGCCTTCGCCGACGGCAAACGCAATCGGCAACATGCCGAAAATCATGGCGAAGGTGGTCATCAGGATGGGCCGCATTCTGACCGGACCGGCCTGCAAAATCGCCTCACGACGCGACATGCCGCGCTCCCGCAAAACATTGGTGTAATCCACCAGCAGGATCGCGTTTTTCTTCACCAGCCCCATCAGAAGAATTAAACCGATCAGACTGAAGATATTGAGTGTCTTTCCTGTAACAAACAGCGCTCCAAAAGCTCCGATGAATGACATGGGCATGGACAGCAAAATGGTTACGGGATGAATAAAACTTTCAAACTGTGAAGCCAGAATCATGTAGGCCATGACGATACCGAGCATCAGGGCAAAAAGCAGATAAACGAAAGATTCCTGCATGACTTCGGCCATACCATAATACTTCGGCACATAATCCGCCGGCAGAATGCGTGCAGCAATCGCATTCAGTTCATTTTGAGCCTCACCCAGGGGTTTGCCTTCCAGCGAAGCAAAAATGGTGATCGCGCGCTGTCGATCAGCCCGATTGATGACACTGGGCCCTGTTCCTTCCTGTAACTTGACCACATTGCCCAGTTCCACAAGTTTGCCATCGCGCGCGCGCACATAAATTCTCTGTAGGGCGTCACTGCTTGCACGATCCTCTCGATTTAACCGCACCCGGACATCATAACGCTTTCCCTTTTTCTCGTCCTTATAACGCGCGATATCCAGCTCTCCTCCGATCAGCAAGTTGATGGCTTCCGCGACCGTGGCAACGTCCACCCCCAGATCCGCCGCCTTGTCACGGTCAATATAGACCTTGAACTCCGGCTTGCCCACTTCCAGTGATGTATCCACATCCACAATACCCGGCAGTTTGGCAAATTCCGCACTTATCTGTTTGGCATATTTCTGCAATTCGGCTAAATCCTGTCCACGAATACTGTATTGAATCGGCACCTGCCTGATACCGCCACCGACCAGCGAGATATCTTCCGCGGAAGCTTTCATGCCGGGAATTCGCTTAAGTTTCATACGCGCTATTTTTTTGATATCCTCCTGGCTGTTGGTTCGTTCGGCCTTGGGCAGCAACGTGACCATAATTCTTCCCTTGTTGGTTTCGCTTTGAATGCCCTGGACATAAAAAACCGATTTGACTCCGGGAATTTCTTTAATCATTTTCTCCGTCTCGCCGAAATATCTTTCGACCTGATCAACGGAATAATCAATCGGCGCTTCCATGCGCACAATAAAATTGCCCTGATCCTCGGGCGGAAGGAATTCTTTGCCCAAACCGAACACCGCTAACAAAATGCTCAACACAAAGATAAGCAGCGCCGCTACAAGCATTGTTTTTCGATATTGAAGGGAAAATTCCAGAACACGACGATAAAATGTTTCCAGCCGTTTGTAATGCTTTTCCAGAAAATCGCCGGCTTTCTTAAAAAAAGAAACGCGCGCCGCATTTGTTGCAGCACCGGCATGCCGCATCGTATGAGGTTTCAGAAAGATGGAGGCCATCATCGGCGTCAGCGTAAATGAAACAAGGAGGGAGACCATCACGGCAAAGACGATGGTCAGGGCGAATTGCAGAAAGAATCTGCCGATAATTCCTTTCATAAAAGCAACCGGTAAAAAGATGGCCACAATCGCCAGCGTCGTGGCCATAACCGCCAATCCGATTTCTGACGTGGCGAATTTGGCCGCCTCCATGGGCGCCATACCTTCTTCCACGTGCCGGTAAATATTTTCGATGACGATAATCGCATCGTCAATCAACAGACCGACCGAAAGCGACAACGCCAGCATCGTCATATTGTTGAAGGTGAAGTTGAAAGCATTGATGATGGCAAACGTGGAAATGATAGAGACAGGCAGCGCCACGGCGCTGATTAAAGTTGTCCGTATGTTCTTCAAAAAAAGAAAAACGGCCAGAATGGCAAAGAGACTGCCGAGAATCAAGTGGTGTTGCACCTCGTTGATGGAACGAACGATAAAGACAGACTGATCGACCGAGATGTTGAGTTTCATGCCGGGGGGGAGTGTTTTGTTGATTTTCTCCACTTCTTTTTTCACCCGGTCAGCAACGGCCACCGTATTGGTTCCCGACTGTTTCTGAATACCCATACCGACGGCAGGGATGCCGTTGAAACGGGCAAGCGACCTTCTTTCTTCCGTACCGTCCTCCGCCCGTCCGATATCTTTTATTTTTACCGGCGCGCCATTATAATAACTGACAATCAAATCGTTAAAATCAGGGATCTGGGGGAATTCTCCCTTAATCCGGACCGTATATTCCTTGGTGTCCGTTTCGATGCGTCCACCGGGCAGTTCGATGTTTTCGCGCTTGAGAGCGAGGACAACATCAGACGGCGCAATCTGATAGGCTTGCATTTTGGCTGCATCCAGCCAGATGCGCACCTGCCTGAGCCGTAATCCGTAAAAGTTGACATTACCGACGCCGTTAATTCTCTGGAGCTGTTCCTTCAGAACTTCATCGGCATAGGTGGAAAGATCCCGGATCGATTTATTTCCGGAAAGATTCATAAATAAAATCGGCGTCGAATCGGGATCCACCTTGGCAATTCTCGGTTCTTCGATGTCTTCCGGTAACTTATTGCGGATCTCCGAAACTTTTTCACGCACATCCTGAACAGCCAGATCAATATCCCGCTCCAGCACAAATTCCACGATCGTGCGGGAGACACTTTCCGTGCTCGTTGACGTAATGGTTTTTACACCGTTAATCGTGTTGACGGCGCCTTCAATCCTGTCGGCCACGTCAACGTCCATGACATCGGGACTGGCACCCTTGAGGGTGGTGGTAATGGTGACAATAGGAAAATCAATTTTGGGAAAAAGATCGACGCCGATGCTGGGATAACTGACAATCCCCAGTACCACCAGCGCCATAATGACCATGGTGGCAAAAACCGGACGTTTGACCGATGTATCAGCGAGCCACATTGACTTTTATTCCTTCCGACAGATTGTTCTGTCCGACCACCACAATCTGTTCTTTTGCATTCAGGCCTTCAATAATTTCGATGTCTTCTCCATATTTGCGGCCTGTCGTTACCTTCCGTTCACGCGCCAGATTTCCTTCCACAACAAAAAGGCTGACGGTTGCATTGTCGTATATTAAAGCCGTCAGAGGAGCGACAATGACTTCGCGGGGAGGTCCCGTGTAAATGGTGGCCCTGACGAATAATCCCGGTTTCAGCACCCTGTCGGCATTGGGCACAATGGCCTCGGCCTGCAGCGTTCTGGTTCTTTCTTCCACGTTGGGATAAATCAGGTTAACCTTGCCGCTGAATTTTTTACCGGGAAACGAATCAACCGTAAAATCGACGTCCTGTCCTGTTTTCAAATCGGCGATATCTTTCTCGCTGACGGTAAAATTGAGTTTCAGCGGATCGACTTTAATCAAATGCAGAAGAGGCAGGCTTGTGCGCGCAAAATCTCCGGAGGAAACTTTTTTCTCTTTAACCATGCCGTTGAGCGGCGAATATATTCTTGTCCGGGCAAGCCTTTCCGCGGAAGTTTCGAGCATGGATTTTGCCTTGGCGAGATCGGCTTCCGCCAGAATGACTCTTGTGGAGATATCATCGTACTGTTGTCTGGTGATCAATTCTTCCTTATAAAGAGATTCTTTCCTCTGAAACTCGGATTTCACATTGGCCAGACTGGCTTCTGCCTGCTTCATGGCCGCCTCAGCCCTTTGCTTGTCGAGTCTGTAATCGGTCTGATTGATTTCCACCAACAGACTCCCCTTGCTGACAGCGGATCCTTCCTCGACTTTGATGCTTTTCACAATGCCGTCCACCTCAGAGCTGACCATGACTTCTTCGTCCGCTCTTAAAGAACCTGTTGTTTCAATATAAGGTCGAACGATTTTTTCTTGAGCGGCGGCAACGCGGACATTGATCAGGTTTTCCTTTTCCACCTTTTTTTCTTTTTTGCACGAGACCAGGGGTACGCTGATAAACACGATCAGTAAAATCAAGAATAATAATTTTAATAAACCGCCTTTTGACGATCTTTTAATATTGAAGCCAATGCGCTTTTTCACAACCATCATTTTATCCTCCTGAATCGTAAGCCGGTAAGGCCTCCCATTATTTATTTTTACTCATTATTTTCATGATGCCAGAAAACCAATTTATCGAGCGGCACCGCTTTCGGTGAAAGCACCGCCTGCCCATCAACCCATTGCAGCAGGGTGCCGCTTGTTTTCTTCACCAGCAGATAGGCAATCTGATAATTATATAAAGCTTTCGCTACATCTCGCTCCGCGGTCACAAGCAGTGTATTGGCATCCATCACATCCAGAGTGGTCGCCAGACCGTTTTCGAACTGCTTCAGCACCGCATTGTAATTGTCCTTCGCGAAAATCTGCTGATCTTCCAGAAATTTCAGCGAGCCCCTTAACGTTTCCAGATCCAGACAGGCAGCCTTCAATTCAACATCTATGCTCTTCTTCAGATCGTCATAAGCCAGTATGGCCTGACGCTCTTTGGCTTTTGCCTCCCTATATTCTGCCGTTCTCAAGCCGCCTTCAAAAAAAGGAAACGACAGGGAAACGCCGCCGTAAATATTCTCGTCGTTGAAGGTTGCGCCGGCCGGTTTCTGATCCGCCCGGTTATAAACGGCGAACAGACCCACGCTGGGCCAGAAAGCGCCGCGGGCGTATTTCACCTGCTGCTCGGCCATTTGAGTTTGCATGTCATAACTTTTCAAATCAGACCGTTTCTCCAGCGCCGTCTGCCGCAAGCTGGTCCATTCACACCCTTCTGATGACTGTAATTTTTGCTCCTTCAGTTGAAAATCAGACTCCACGGCCGTAACACGAACAAGAGCTGCTCTTGCCAATTGCAGGGCATTAGCGGCTCTCAGTTTATCGGCGTAAGCTCCCGACAGTTCACCTTTAGCGCGCAAAAGCGCCGTTTTCGTCAGTTCGCCGACCTTGACTCTCGTTTCCACGAAATAATGGTATTTCGTCAATCTTTCCAGATTGGCGTCTGCAATTTCCAGCGCTTTCTGAGCTTTCAGCACATCATAAAAAGAAGCCGCGACAACCAGAAGAAAATCCGATTTGGCCGATTCCAGATCATATTCACTTTTGGTAATGGATTGACCGGCCATTTTCAAAGCGTCGAGTTCGCGCGCGCTCAGCGAAAAAGCCTGATCAGCCCGTACGCCCCACGTAGCCGCTTCATCCGGTTGAATCAGAATGCCTGTAGCGGTGTATTTATCTTCCGTGAACCAGTTTTGGGTACCGTAAGCCGTCAGACGGGGAATCAACAGAGACAGAGCCTTATTCTTACTCATCTGCGCGATAAAGACATTTTCCCGCGCCATCTCGATTTTTTCCGACGTTTGCAGCGCCTGCTGATAAATTTCATTGAGCGTGTATTCTTTTGCTGTTAAGGATGCGGTAAAGATAACGACCGATCCCAGCGCGATGATGATATATGATAAAATTTTTCTCATTCCCTGATCCTTTCACCGAATCACAATTACGGCCAGATATTTCCAATCGCCCTCTGCAGCCGGGCATAATTGATATTGTAATCACCCAGAGCGTTGGCGTATTCCGATTTTGCTCTCGTTAACAATGTCTGAGCGTCCAGAACTTCCGTGGACGTGCCGACACGCTCCTTGTATCTTTCCTCGGAAATGCGGAAATTTTCCTCAGCCTGTTCGATCAATTTTTGAGAGACAGCGATTTGACTTTCCGCTTCCTTTAACATCAGATAGGCATTTTTGATTTCCAGCGTAATCTGGTCGTTTAACTCCCGGGACGCGGAAATGGCTTGATTTTCTCTGGCCCGGCTGGCATCAACTCTGAATTTTGTTCTTCCCCATTCCCAGAAATTCCAGTTGGCTACCGCCATGACATACCAGCTCTCCGCATCCTTATAATCGCTGCCGGAAACGGAAGATTCATCGCCAAATCTCGTGTAATTGCCGACCAGACTCAAAGAAGGGAAATATTCACCTTGCGATACGCGCACGTACTTTCCCGCCTGCCGGGCCTTGAGCGATGATATTTTCAGCTCCGGTCTTGACTGGCCGGCTATCTGCAGACATTCTTCAAGCGTTTGCGCCAGAGGCTGGTACGTGAGGACATCCACCACGTCCACCGGCGCGACGATATCGCGTTTCAAAACGGTATTAAAACGTGCCTTGGCAAGTTCGACAGCATTCTGCGATCTGACCAGTGTCTGATTGCCGTTAGCCAGTTCGACTTCAGCGTAAAGCAAATCATTTTTAGGAATCATGCCGACCTGAAAATAGTTTTCAGCGACATCACGGTGTGCTTTCAGCATCACCACGGCCTGACGAGCCGCTTCCTGAATTTTCTGCGCCCGCAAAATGTTAAAATAGGCAATTTTAACCTCCTGCACCACGTCCTGAATTTTTGCCGTTTCTTCCAAGCGCGCGATCTCCTCGCCAATGCTGTTGGCCTGATAGTTGGCCAGAATCGCTCCTCCGGCAAACAGCGGCTGCTTCGCTTCGAGGACCCAGTTGTAATTATCCTCCGTACCCACGGGAATTTCCATGCCGTTCATACCGTAAAGAGGTCCCACGGGAAGACCCTGAAACCGGGAAAAAGGTGCTTCATTTAATCTGGAATAACTGTAAGACGTACTAAATCTGGGCAGAAATCCGGTCATTGCCTCCTTTTTCTGAGCCACGGCGCTTTTTGTTCCCTCCCTGGCAACATTCAGAACGATGCTGTTTTTCAAAGCGGTATCGATACTGGCCTCCAGCGTTAAAGGTTCTTCGGCATAAATGAAACTGGGGAAAAGAATAATCGCCAACAGCATTAAAAAAATAATGAATGATTTTTTACCTGTCATGGGTTTTCACTCCATTTAAAAAAATGTCCAGAATAAATTTCTTTTTGGCGCTAGGTGATTCATTGTTCAGCGACAACATCCATTCTATTGAAGATGCTCTGATCAAATAAAACAGGGATTGAGCCATGTCATTGACCGGCAAATTTCTTATGAGTCCTTTTTCTATACCTTCTTTTAACAGGTTTTCAATAAAATTTATATGTTGCAAATAGCCCTCGATAAGTTTTTCTCTCAAAGATGTCATGGTCTCCGACAAAACAGCGCTTTCACCCTTCAGAAACAACCGGCAAAAGTCCGCGTTTTTTTCCATAAACTGCAATTGAACGTCAACCAGCATGTCTATTTTATCAATGACATTTGCAACATTTTCGGTTGTCTTTCTGATTTCCGCATACATCACGTCGAGTTTCTCGCAAATCATGGATGTGTAAAGATTTTCTTTCCCGTCAAAAAACTGGTAAAGCGAACCGGTAGAGAAACCCGAAGCGCCGGCAATCTCCGCCATCGTGACATTATGGTAGCCCTTGATAGAAAATATTTTTTCCGCGTGTTCGAGAATTTCGGCACGACGTGTATTAAACTCACGTTCTTTTCTTTCAGTTTTTACCATGAACGCATCTTTCTTGAATGCTTATTCAAATTTTGAACGATAATTCACAAATATAAGATTTCTGTCTTTTGTCAAGATAAATATGCAGGACAAAAATAACTTTTAACATCGGGCAGGCATTTAATGATATATTGATATTGGGTCGAATATTTAACGTTTCTTTTAACTTTGTGAAAAACATTTTTCAAGCAATCCCACACCCTAGGAATAATTTTTAGCCTATTATATTAATTACTTACAAATTTAATTTTCTATTTATAAACTTTGGCACATTTATTTCATTACTAACTAAGCAGATAATTTCACAAGGAGATCAGGAGCTATGAGAAAATTGATACAGACATCCCTCTTAACCGCTTTCGTCGTTTTGGTAACAGCATCTTTTAGTTATGCTCAGTTCAGCATAACCGGAAATAGCGATTTTCCGTTCTTTCACCTTGGTTGTTTAATTGTCGGCGGATTGATTATCGTCTCCCTGAAAAGAAAATATCGCCGATTGTACATGAGCGAAGCAATCGGCTCATTCGCGCTTTATACTCTTATGGTGTCTATGTTTACCGCACCGGTTGTTGACGCGCTCAAAAATTTAATTAACTAACCCCTTTTCCCCTTCAAAGATATACCACGAAGAACCCCGTAAACTTTTACGGGGTTTTTTCTATGTGAGACTCGCTAAGAGCGAATGCAATGAAGCTCGAAGCGTTAGTCGAACTATCCCCGGAGCGGGATAATGAGCCAAGCTGAAAATGAGGTTGAGTAAATATAATCGATAGCTCCCTAAAAGTGATCATTAGAACAAACTTCATGTTGCTGTGTATTCCAAATTAAAATATTGATTATTTCCAGTTAACATATTAAATGACATCGATAGAAAAGCAATAATATCAGAGTGCAGGTATGGCTTTACGGGAAGAAATGGAGAAATCAGGGCATTGGTTGTTTCGGTGGAGGAGTTATCTGCCATTGCTTATACTCGTTTTGTCTCTGATAGCTTTTCGTGAATTTAAATATCCTTTTGGCAGTGAACTGCTGGATGATGTTTGGGAAATGTTTTGCCTGGCTGTGTCTATGTCGGGAGTCATTCTTAGAATGATCACAGTAGGCTTTGTGCCGGAGGGAACATCAGGACGTAATACGAAAGCTCAAATTGCCGATGTGTTAAATACAACCGGAATGTATTCTGTTGTCAGAAATCCTTTGTATCTGGGTAACTTCATTATTTGGTTTGGTTTATCTTTATTTGTCAAGGTTTGGTGGCTAAGTTTTATTATCATCCTTGTTTTCTGGATTTATTATGAAAGAATAATTTTTGCTGAAGAAGAATTTTTGCGTGACAAATTTGGACAGCAATATTTGGAATGGGCGGAAAAAACCCCTGCTTTTATACCTAAATTCAGTCAATGGCGAAGATCATCTTATCCTTTTTCATTACGAACAGCACTAAAAAATGAATATTCAGGATTCTTTGCCATTATTGTAATCTTTACTTTTATGGAAATTTTTGGAGATTACATCGTTACAGGAAAGTTGGAATATGACCTCATGTGGCAGATTATTTCATTATTCGGACTGTTCATTTACATTTTCCTAAGGATAATGAAAAAGAAAAAGCTCTTGAATGTAGATGGCCGTCCATAAATAAGACAATACAAATAAACATAAGTCATTTAATCTGAGAAATTTCTCTCCTCCAAATGGTACTTTTAGTTTTAAAACCTGCTCGTTGATGAACCTTTCGTAGGCGTATTCAACAATCCTAACGACTATTCGGCAATGAAACTTTGCAGGTAAAGTCTATGACCTTGCCGTATTTGTTAAGTTAAAATAGATCTCTAAAAAAAGTTGTGGGAAAATAAATAAAATAATTTAGACTAAGTCGAAAAGCAATATTCAGCGGTTGGAACTTAAAAATATTCAACTACCAAGAATGTCTCAAAAGCGATGATCGCACGATGAAAAAGGGTGAAAGAACTGATTTTAGAGTTCTTCTACAGGCACGCTAACATTCACAGTCGCTGTTATGTAAAATATTTGAGAGGTAGAAACATGTCAGTCAGAGTATCATCCGTTTTCATTCTAGTATTCATTTTATTATTACTTATAGCAGGATGCGGCACATCTGATTCTAACGAGGAACTTGAAAGGGTTGGTAGCGTTTTTGGTTCTGATCACGATTACGAACACATTACCTTTGTCAATCAAACAACACATGATTTGAAGTTTGCAGTTGATATCACTTGGCGCCCGGATAAGCACAAAACAGTAGGGAGTCATGAAGCCAATTATATATCTATTGCAGAGTGTTATGATGGTGATGGTAATAAGAAAAATTTTGAAATATACTTCAAAAAAATCGTGGATGGCGGAGCCGATGAAGACTTATCATTAACTGCCCACAGAAAATGCGGAGAGAATCTGTATATATGGCATGAGGATGGCGAATACAAGATCAGTGATGACCCCCATATTGAAGCCGATCTGAGCGGCTGTGATGATGACGACACAAAACCCGCCGTCTTGTTTGCTCACGGTTATAACGATAGCCAGAAAGCATGGAATTATTTTGCACAACAAGCAAAAGAAAAAGGGTGGCGTGTTTTCAGAACCAGTGTTTCGCAAGATGGGTCTATAAAGAAGAGGGCCCACATGTTGAACTCCTATATTAATAAAGCTGCCAAACAATGCAACATACACAACGGCTCTCTGCGAGTGGTTGGGCACAGTATGGGGGGGCTGGATTTGCGCTATCTGGTGAGTTATTATGACAGTGAAAACTTCAGTGCAGCAAAGAAAATAGAAAGAGTTTATACCATTGCCACTCCGCATCAGGGTGATTCCCTCGGCAATTTGGCAAGTGCGGGCAGCGATGCTGCCAGAGATTTAAGACCGAGTCACATGGAGGAATTTAACAAGCGCAATCCATATTCTGAATTTAAAGTTGACGGTAAGCAATTACCTTTTCTAGCGATACGATTTTACTGTATGCGTGTACCATATTGCGATGGTATGGTTGGAGTTGATAATCAAATCTATGAAAAAGATTACTACAGTAAAGCACCTTATTCCATGGCAGTTTATGAAGGAAAGCATTTTCCGGGGGCAATATGTGAAATCAGTGTGCCTGCGGAACTCGAGCAAAAATCGATTATTAAAATGATTTTAGACGACGAGAAGGCACTGGATGGCGATAATATTTATAGTATCCCTCAATGTTATTATTCAGATACCGAAGGCGCGAGGGTTTGTAGATAATTGAACGTATCGTTCCGCTGATAAAATAAATCAGCACAACCGAGTATTTTACCATATCGCTGATGATCCCGGCGCACTTGCCGTTCAACATTTCCAAGTGGTCATAAATATTGAAAACCGGCTGGTAGATGTCCGAAGACTCAAGGGCCATCCTACGAATTTAGAAATATATTATTTCAGGGTCTTTGCACAGTGGTAATGATTAAGAACACAATTTATAGCCCACGACCTTTCCAAACTTGAATTGAACACAGACTGTCCATTCAAGTGGACACTTCAGAGTTTTTATTTTTGGCTAAATCAGTTCATCCAGACGGGCGGACAGTGAGCGGGATAACTTCTGCAGCAGATTGGTTTCCATATCGGGCGTGTAGCGGGACTGTATGGCATCGCCATTGTTCCAACTGGCGGTATATTCGCCGTTGATTTTAAACGGCACCAGGGCCAGCGATTTGACAAAATATTTTCGATGTTCAGGAAACAGCCGGTAATAATGAGTCAGGTTATCGTTAACCAGCACGGGCTTTGATCCGGAGGAAAAGATTTCGCGGAAGAAATCCGGTTTGACAATATTGAGCCTGTCTTTCAAGAATCCGGATGACTGTACCGCCTCGATAACGGGCAGATTTTTCTTCGTGTTGGCGAATGTCAGCCAGACAAAAGGCACCTGAAATCCATATTCTATTCCCGTAAGAAGCACTTCAAAAAGTTCGGCAACATTCCTGGTTTCGGCCAGTTGCATTTCAATTTTTTCAATGCCAGTGGCGATCTTCATATTGATGTGTTCGATATTTTCTTTTTTATTCATTTTTCCCTCTTACCACTGCGCGTAAAAAATCAAATGATCGGATGGTTTTTCCGCCAGTCTTGATTCCAGATCAATCGTGCAGCCTTTTGATTTTGCGACAAGGGTTTTCGTCGCCAGAATATGATCGACGCGCCAGCCCAGTTTTCGCTTGACAGAATCTTTGATACGGTAGTCAAAAAAAGTATATTGACCGGCAACGCCCGGATAATGATGACGAAACACATCGGTCAGTCCCCATGCCTTAATATCCTCCAGTGCCTTCCAGACTTCCGGATTAAAGCAGACGTGCCCCAGTAATCTTTTCGGATCATGCACATCGATGGCTTCCGGCGCAATATTCAGATCGCCACACCAGATGATTTCGTTCTTCGGTTGAAAATGTTTCTGCAAATATTTTTTAAAACGGGCGAGCCATTCCAGTTTGTAGGCAAACTGCGCGCTTTCCATTTCCTGCCCCTGCGGGACATAAGTATTGACGATGGTCAGATCATCATAGGTCGCAATGATCATGCGGTCGGCATCGGCCGGTTCTGAATCAAAACCATACGTAACGGTTTGCGGTTGCTGCTTTGAGGCAATGGCCACCCCTTTGTATTGCTTGTCGCCTTTGAACACGACATGGTAACCCAAGGACTCAAAATCGGATACGGGAAAGGCGGCATCGGCAACTTTTGTCTCCTGCATGCAGAAGTAATCCGGACTGTTGGCTTTCAGCCACGGCAAAACAATATGCAAACGGGAACGGATGGAATTTACATTATAAGTAACAAGCCTCAATGCAGACATCGCCTTTGTTGATTTTTTATTTTTGATTAATACCACGACCCATGAATGCGCTCAAGTTTTTTTGCGGTAATCAATAAAATTGTGTATGAAAAAAACATGGAGAAAGTTGACATTACAATAATCGGAGCCGGCGTCGTCGGCTTGGCCATCGCCGCCGAAATCGCCAAGCCAAATATCAGCGTCTTTATTCTTGAAAAAAATCATACGCATGGCGGCGGCATAAGTTCGCGCAACAGCGAGGTCATTCACGGTGGCATGTATTATCCGCAGAATTCCTTGAAAGCACTTCTTTGCGTCGAAGGAAACAGAAGGCTCTATGAAATAGCCGTGAAAAATAAAATTCCTCATAAAAAAACCGGAAAACTTATTGTTGCCGTAAACAGAAAAGATGATGAAGAACTCGAGTGTCTTTACGCAAACGGTCGAGCAAACGGTGTGGCAGCGCTAGAACTAATCACCGAAAAGAAGGTTTCCGATATGGAACCAAATGTTCAGGCCCAGGCTGCTCTGTATTCTCATAATACCGGCATCATCAGCGTTCACGATTTAATGAATTATTTTTTATTCACGGCTCAACAAAATAAAACGCAAATGGTTTACCGGACAAAGGTTGTGGGAATTGAAAAAGAATCGCAATACTTCCGGCTGGCAACCCAAAACGCTCAAGGAGAAACTTTTGAACTTTTATCCGCCGTTGTCATCAATGCCGCAGGGCTGGAATCCGATACGATCGCCAATATGACGGGCAGCAATTATCACCTGCATTACTGCAAGGGCGATTATTGCAGCCTCTCTGGAGTAAAATCCGGAATCGTGCAGAGGCTGATTTATCCGGTTCCGGTAAAAAAACATACAGGACTCGGCGTTCACTTAACAATGGATTTAAACGGAAGATTCAAACTGGGCCCGGATGTAACTTTCATTGACCGCAAGGAAGATTATAATGTCGCACCTGAAAAAGCAGAACAGTTTCACCAAAGCGCCAGCAAATTTCTCCCTTTCCTGAAAAAAGAAAATATTCATCCCGATATGTCCGGAATCCGTCCGAAACTGCAGGGGCCTGGTGATGATTTTCGCGATTTCGTCATTAAAGAAGATGCGCCGGGATTCATTAACCTGGTCGGCATTGAATCCCCCGGCATGACCGCCTCTCCCGCCATCGCTCGATATGTCCAGAAATTGCTTTAGGCCATGTGAAGGTTCTGAATCGTTGAACTTAAAATCTTAAGCCTTGAACGTTGAACCTTGAAACGTAGAACTTAATTATTGACACCATACCGCCATTCCCTTATAAACTATTGTGAAAATATAACCTTAACAGGAGACATTCTATGAAAAAATCATCATTACTGATCATCCTTCTAGTAATTTTCTCGCTCGGCATTTTCGGATGCAGCGATGATTCATCTAAAATCAAAATAGGGGTCATTGCCGAACTGACCGGTGATGTTCCGGCCGTGGGCACATCCTGTAAAAACGCCGCTGAAATGGCCGTACAGGAAATTAACGATGCCGGCGGTATTCAACTGGGCGAAAAAAAATATCCGGTAAAATTATTGATCGAAGACAACGCCGGAAAGGCTGATCAATCCGCTGCCGCGGCACAAAAGCTGATCACCCAGCAGAAAGTGACAGCCATTGTCGGACCCAATGCCAGCCGATATGCCCTGCCAGCGGCGGAAATCGCCGAAACCAGCAAAACCGTTTTGATCACACCCTGGTCCACAGCGCCCAAAGCCACGCTGGATTCCAAAACCAATGCTCCCAAAAAATATGTTTTCCGCGCCTGCTTTATCGATCCTTTTCAGGGAGGTGTGGTGGCGAAATTCACGCTCAACGATCTCAAATTGAAGAAGGCTGCGGTTCTTTATGACGTGGCTTCCGAATACAACAAGGGCATCGCTGAAATTTTTAAGGAAGTCTATGAAAAAAACGGCGGCAAGATTGTCGCATTTGAAACCTATACGACCAATGATAAGGATTTCTCATCGCAACTCACCAAAATCAAGCAGGCCGCGCCGGAAATCATTTTCCTGCCCAATTATTACAGCGAAGTGCCTCTGCAGATTCAGCAGGCCAAGCGCCTCGGCATTACCGTTCCTTTTATCGGCTCGGATTCCTGGGGGTCCGAAGAACTCTTGAAACTCTGCGGACAGGACTGCGAAGGCTATTATTTCAGCACGCATTACGCGGCTGATTCGGCCAGCGACACAACAAAGAAATTCATCACCAGCTATAAAGCCAAGTACGGCTCAACGCCGGATGACGTGGCCGCACTGACTTACGATTCGTTCGGTTTGCTCTGGCAGTCATTGAAGACAGCCGGCAAAAACGATCGACAGGCCGTTCGTGACGCGCTCGCTAAAATTCCACAATTTGAAGGCGTAACCGGTAACATGCAATTTCAGGAAGGCTCAGGCGATCCGATCAAAAGCGCGGTTATCTTAAAAATAAAAGATGGAAAGTTTACATGGTTTGCCAACGCCAAACCATGATTTAATATGGCCTATATTTTTCAACAAATCCTCAATGCCCTGCAATTAGGCAGTATCTATGCGCTGATCGCTCTGGGCTATACGATGGTTTACGGCATCCTGACTATGATCAACTTCGCGCACGGCGATTTGTTCATGGTCGGAGCTTTTTTCTGTTTTCTATTGGCTGTTTATCTGCATCTGTCTTTTGTTCCAACGCTTCTTTTGTCCATGATTGGCGTAGCTTTCTTAGGCGTCGTCATTGAGAGACTGGCCTACAAACCGCTGCGCAACGCGCCGCGCGTGTCCGCCATCATTACCGCGTTGGGTGTCGGCCTTTTTCTGGAAAACTTTACGCTGGCGCTTTCGCCTTATCCCAAACATATTCCGCAGCTTTTGGAAAACACAACCTGGATTGTCGGATCGCTTTCTATTTCCTCGCTGCAGATTCTCATCATTGTCCTTTCGCTGGCGCTGATGGTAATTCTCGATTTTATTGTGCAGCACACCAAAGCGGGCATGGCCATGCGCGCCATTTCCTGGGACAAGACGGTTGTTCCGCTGATGGGCGTTCCGGTCAATAAAATCATCTCGGTAACATTTGCCATCGGTACAGGCCTCGGCGGCGCGGCCGGTGTGATGTACGGGCTTGCTTATCCGGTGATTGATCCCTACATGGGCATCATGGTCGGATGGAAAGCATTTATCTGCGCTGTGGTCGGCGGCATCGGCAACATCCGCGGCGCGATGATCGGCGGTTTTATTCTGGGCGCGGTGGAAATCATGGTAGGCGCGTTTTTCCCCTCAACGTATCGTGATTTTGTGGCCTTCACACTGCTGCTGATTCTTTTAATTGTCCGCCCCTATGGCATCCTGGGCAAGCCCCAACCGCAAAAGGTGTAGTTATGTCCAAAAACAAAACAATCTATGATCATTTCATGAAGCGCTGGCACACGCTCACCGACAAAAAATATTTCTGGCCGCTATTTATGATAACGGGTATCTCGTTTTGCACGGCCGCCTCCACTTTCGAGTTTATAGACTTATACCTGCAACTGATTTTAATTTACGTGGGCATCAATATCATTCTCACGGTCAGTCTGAATTTGATCAACGGCTACATGGGTGAATTTTCCGTCGGTCACGCCGGTTTCATGGCCGTGGGCGCTTACGTCGCATCACTTTTAACCGTTCATGTTTTTCCAACCGGCGCGCAAAATCTGTTATTTCCGCTGGCGATATTGGCGGGAGGCCTGGCTGCCGCGCTGGTCGGCTTCCTCGTGGCGATCCCCTCTTTCAAAACGCGTGGCGATTATCTGGCCATCGTCACGCTGGCCTTCTGCATGATTGTCAAATCCGTTCTGGAAAACATCGACGCCATCGGCGGACCACGAGGACTTCTGGGCATGGGAAAGCTCACGACGCTGCCGTGGGTTTTTTTCTGGACGGCGCTCTCGGTTTGGATCATCCGCAATCTGGTCTATTCCAACTTCGGCCGCGGCGTCCTGTCCATTCGTGAAGATGAAATTGCCAGCGACCTGATGAGCGTCAACACGCGTCAGGTCAAAATCATCGCCTTTGTCGTTTCATCATTCTTCGCGGGGATTGCCGGGGGATTATTTGCCCACGCGTTGCAATTCATCAATCCACGCATGTTCGACATCATCAAATCCACAGACATCCTGATTATGGTTTATCTGGGCGGCATCGCCTCCATTGCCGGATCCGTCATCGGCGCGATCATTTATACCATCCTGCTGGAAGTTTTAAGGCCGCTGGGCGTCTGGCGCATGGTCTTCATGCCGCTGATGCTGGTACTCCTGATGATTTACCGCCCGCGCGGTATTATGGGTCTCAAAGAAGCACGTATGTTCATGCCACTGCGTGATTTCGTGACGGAGAAACTCTGGAGACAGAAGAAAAAGGAGGCTGGTGATGCCACTCCTTGAAATATCCAAACTTACCCACCGTTTCGCGGGGCTTTGCGCCGTGTCTGATTTCAACTGCGCCATTGAACCGCATGAACTGGTCGGCGTCATCGGCCCCAACGGCGCGGGCAAAACGACCGTTTTCAATTTAATCACCGGCGTTTATCGTGCAAGCGAGGGCAGCATTAAACTGAACAATCAGGAACTCGTCGGCCTGACGCCGCATCAAATCACCAAGCTGGGTATCGCCCGCACCTTTCAGAATATCCGACTGTTTAAGGAGTTGAGCGTTCTGGATAATGTCCGCATCGCGCATTACGGCCAGATTGCCTACACACCCGCGGAGGCTCTTTTGCACATCGGTCGTTTCCGTGCTGAAGAAAAACGCATCATCCATCAGGCCCTGGATCTGCTCTCGATTTTCAAGCTTGATGAAATGGCCGGAGAAAAAGCCAAGAATCTGCCGTACGGTTTGCAGCGGAGACTGGAAATTGCCCGCGCGCTGGCCACCGAACCGAACCTGCTGCTCCTGGATGAACCGGCCGCCGGAATGAATCCCAACGAAATCATCCAGCTCATGGATTTCATCGGCTGGATTCGCAAAACCTTTTCCGTAACCATTATTTTGATTGAACATCAGATGCGGCTGGTGATGGGCATCTGCGAACGCTTAATCGTCCTGGATTTCGGCGCGACGATCGCGACGGGGGTTCCCGCGGAGATCCAAAATAATCCCAAGGTTCTGGAAGCTTATCTTGGTGTGGAGGTGGCCGTATGACGCCTGCGGAAAAAATTCTGACCGTTTCTCATTTAAAAGTTTCCTACGACAGCATTCACGCGGTTGACGATATATCTTTTGACGTGGGCAAAGGAGAAATCGTTACGCTCATCGGCGCCAACGGCGCGGGCAAATCATCGATCCTGCGGGCAATCTCGGGCCTCATTCCCTTCGACGGCAGCATCACCTATGCAGGAAAAGATTTGAAAAACATTGCCGCCGACCAGATTGTGGCCGCAGGCATCGCCCACGTACCGGAAGGCCGGGGTATCTTCGGCAATCTGACCGTGTTCGAAAATCTGAAACTCGCCACCTGGCAGCGCAAAGATCAAGAGCAGATTAAAAGAGATTTTGAAAATGTATTTTCGCTTTTCCCGCGCCTGCAGGAAAGAAGAAAACAACAGGGAGGAATGCTCTCCGGTGGGGAACAGCAGATGCTGGCTGTCGGACGCGCGCTGATGACCGACGCGCAAATGCTGCTGCTGGACGAACCTTCGATGGGACTGTCTCCGGTTCTGGTGCGGGATATTTTCAAAATCATTCAGGACATCAACGCGGCAGGGAAAACCATCCTGCTCGTTGAACAAAACGCCAATATGTCGCTGCATATTGCCTCGCGAGGTTATGTTCTGGAAACCGGCCGCATCGTTCTTTCCGGCACCGGCAGGGAACTCACCGGCAATCCCCGTGTCAAGGAAGCCTATCTGGGTGGATAGAAATTGAGCGGTAAATCTCTTTTGACTGCAAATTGTCCCTGTGTTACAAGAAATTCATAATAAATAAATGATCCAAACCAAAACCCATTCGCCGGAAAATTTTGCTAATGGACAATCACAGTGCGTTAGTTGAAGAAAGGGGAATACTGGAATTACTCCAGGTGTGGTGGCTTGCTTTTCGCTACCATTTTGTTCCCTCCAGTTTCCTGCCGGCCATTCTGGGCGTTATCGTGGCCTGGTCGCAAACCGGATTCATGAATCAATGGTTTTTCTTTCTGACCGCGCTGGGCGTAACGCTCAACCACGTCGCCCTGAATATGACCGACGACTATTTCGATTACCACGCCGCCGTCGATCGCTTTGATCAAAGAGAAGGCAATCCTTATGCCGGCGGCAGCGGCGTCTTAACGAGCGGAAAAATTCAGCATCATCAGATGCGCCTCGTTTTTACAGTATTCTACCTGCTGACCATCCTCATTGGTCTTTATCTTTGCGTCGTTCAGACCTGGTGGGTACTCGCTTTCGGAGTATTCGGCATGGCCAGTTCTTATTTTTATACGGCGCCACCTTTGCGTTACGGCTACCGCGGCTTCGGCGAAATCTCGCAACTGATTAATTTCAGTCTAACCATCGGTCTGGGCGCTTATGTTGTGCAAACGGTTTCTTTTTCCTGGGAGGCGTTTTGGGTTCTGTTACCACTGGGCTTTATGATGTTTGCCATGATCATCATCAACGAAATACCGGACAGCAAAGATGATGCCGCCGCCGGCAAATGCACTCTGGTGGCGCGCTTCGGCTCAAAACAGGCGGTCTGGCTTTATGGACTGGCCATGATGGCGGCCTATGCCATTATTCTGTTTGCGCCGCTGTGGGACATGGCGACGCCGTGGATTTATCTGACGCTGCCGATTTTGCCCTGGACGATTCAGGCATTTCGTATTCTTAAAAAAAACTTCAGCGAACCGGTCAAACTGGCGCCGGCCAATTTGTTAACCATCCGCGTTCATCATCTGACAGGAATTTTATTCATCATCGCCTATCTTATTCAGGGTCTGCAAAACGGGCGCGATTTTCAGCAGGCTTTTTTTGCCGTGTTTACTTTAACGGCTTTTTATCTTCCGGCTGCCGTTTTCGTGCTTTTCAAGAATAATAATTCGCAGCAACCGAATGACCGAACAGGGTAGCGCCGGATTTGTTTTTGCAACACGTAAACCAAATACAGGGAGGACAAAGGCATGGAATTTGACCGCGAGACATTATCGAAACACGATGGCAAGGAAGGACGGAAGGCTTTTGTCGCTGTGGATGGCAAGGTCTATGATGTGACCGGAAACCGTCTGTGGAAAAACGGCATGCACATGAACCGGCATCAGGCGGGTATTGATCTGACCGAGGCCATTGCCGCCTCACCTCACGGCAGGGACATTCTCGCCAAGATACAAGCGCAAGGCACACTCAGCAAAGAAAAAGAGGAAAAACCGCCGTTTCTGCCGGATTGGCTGGTGCAGTTTATGGAGGACTATCCATTTTTCAAAAGGCATCCGCATCCGATGGTCGTTCATTTTCCCATGGCTATTTTTATCATCGTGCCGCTGTTTCTGGCCTGGTATTACCTGATCAGTCCGGCACAGGGGCTCCTCGACGCCATATTTTACCTCTATATTTTGGGAACCCTGTCGCTGCCGGTGGCCATGGCAACTGGAGTGCTGGCCTGGCTGGTGAACTATTCGGGCAAGCCCAATCCCCTGATCGTACGCAAAACCATTTTTTCCTTCCTGCTACTGATTTTCGACATCGTCATCATGGCGGCGCTGATTAGCAAACCCGCCATTCTGCAAAATCCTTCCGGCACGGAATGGATTGTGCCGGTTTTAATTTTCTTTTGTCTGCCGGTGGTATCACTTATCGGAGAACATGGGGGTAAACTGGTGTTTCCCGTATTAAAGAACAAATAGCATATGTTAGGCATGGCAATGCTCAGGATTGATGACATGCTCAACCGTTGCGTGACCACGATAACCGGAATGAAGTTTTTTTTGTTCCTGATATTGCGTTATTGTTTCAAAAGAGTTAATTTATAACAAATCTTCTCACTGTCTCTGAAAAGTTGTGCTTTCGGTCTTTTGACAAGGTGGATTACGCAACTATTTAACCACATTAATGAAAATGAAAGGAGGCCCGTTATGCCATCGAGGATATTAAAAGAATTCCTGGACAGCCAGGGAGTCCGGTACGTCATCATAACCCATTCGCCGGCCTATACGGCCCAGCAAATTGCCCAGTCTGCGCACATTCCGGGAAAGGAATTGGCCAAAACGGTCATCACCATCATTGACGGAAAGATGGCCATGGCTGTTCTGCCCGCCAGTTATGCCGTCGATTTCGATTATTTCCGGAAGGAAATCGGAGCGAAAAAAATAGAACTGGCCACGGAAGAGCAATTCAAGGATAAATTTCCGGATTGCGAGATTGGCTTCATGCCGCCTTTCGGCAACCTGTACGGGATGGAAGTCTATGTGGACCAGCATTTGACAAAGGATCAAGAGATTGCCTTCAATGCAGGAAACCACATGGAACTGTTCCGGTTGTCTTATCAGGACTTCGAAAGACTTGTGAAGCCAAAAGTTGTAAAATTTACATGATGGTGGACAAATTTCTTCCGCTCTGTCTTTTTTAAAAAGAGGATTTGTTCCTCCACCGGGTTTTCGCGTCATCTTTCAGAACGAAGGATTATGGCGTCGCCGTCTTTTACGGTCGTTCCAGTCGATGATTCGCCTTCGGTAACCTTCAGGCTGTTTATTGAAATGTATCAGTCATGACGCTCCCGGGGTAAATGACTGCCCTCCTTTTTTATTTTAAAAATTCTTTTCCTTTTTTCTTGCATTCTTTTTTCAACTGAACAATTATGTTGCCGGTGTCCCGGATAAAGACATAAATTTTAACAGCATGGATACCAAAGGTTTGCCAAAAATGATTGATGAAAAATTACTGGAAATTCGTAATTACGACGGCACGGGCTATAAGCCTTTGATCGACTATGATAAATGGCGGGTAGCGATGTTGCGTTACTGTGACGAATTGCTGCCCGAACGCATCTTCGCGATGCAGCGGCATGACGAAACGGATGAGGTTTTTGTCCTTCTGGAGGGACGTTGTATCCTTTTTATCGGTGAAGGTAAAAATATCATCAATTCGATTACCGCAGTTGATATGGTGCCGCACAAACTTTACAACGTCAAACGCGGTGTGTGGCACAATCACACGCTCAACAAACAAGCATCCGTGCTGATTGTGGAAAATCGTGATACCACCGTTCACAATTCGCCGAAGATGCTGTTGAATGAAGGCCAGCGCAAACGCATTGCCGAGATTACGCACGAATTATGGCGGGATTGAAGAACCCCACCGCAAGCAGTGGGGTTATCCAAAGGAACTTGCGCGCCAAGGAGCGGAGAATTAGACCCGCATTTATCCCGCTCGGCCTAAAGTGACCTTTAGGTTATCCGCCTCGGGGATATCAAGGACATCTGCGATATCCTCCGTCTGCGGCGGGATAATTCAACTAACGAGTTTCCGTCTGCTGCGCTTCTGAAACTTGAGTTTCATTAATTCGACCATCAAATTTCCGTGTACCTCTAGTGAACCTATAGTACCCTTCGGGGTATTCAGGTTATTCGTTTCTGAAATTTGGGTCTCATGAAAATTCCATGAACCGCCTTTCACCTTTGACCCTTCACTGTGCATATTGCTTTTTCAAAACATGATCAGTGGTTAATATTTATTGACATACGATAATCGCTTCTCTAGAATCACTCTCCATGAAACAGGTCCCTGTAAACCGAAGACCTGCACAAAAAGCAAAATTTTGGAGATCATGAGGTGTTGCCAGAAATAAACCCAAAGAAAATTCCTGTCGTTTTGTTGTACAATATCAACCCGGAGTGGACGCCGGAGGAGAAATCAGAAGTCATCAGGCAGTCCACCGAACTGGGCAATGCCCTGCAGGAAACCGGATATCCGTTGTCTGCGGTCTGTATCACCAACGATGATTTTGCCTCTCATCTTCGCGACTTTGATCCCGGGAAATATATAATTTTCAACTGGTGCGAAGATATCCCCGGTGTGCAGCACGGTGAATGGCTGGTGGCCAGGAAACTGGAAGAAATGGGCTATACCTTTACCGGCGCATCGTCCGAAGCCCTTGCGCTCGCGCAGGACAAGCGGCGCGTCAAGAAAATTCTGGATCAGGCTTCGATTCCCACACCGGCCTGGCGGGTTTTCAGCTCCCCGGATGGTCAAGAATGGAAAATATTCCCGGCCATTGTCAAGCCGCAGAATGAGCACTGCTCCGCGGGTATCACGCCGGAATCCGTGGTGCTGAATCAGCAAGATTTAAAAAACCGTGTATCATTTGTCCTGAATCATTATTCTCAACCCGCACTGGTCGAAGATTTCGTTGACGGACGTGAGTTTCATGTCGCCGTCTGGGGAAATGAAAAAATATCTGTCCTGCCCGCGGCGGAAATGGACTTTGCCTCATTTGGCAATATCCGGGACCGGCTATGTTCCTATGAAGCAAAATTTATTCCCGGTTCGCAGCATTATGAAGAAATCAAAACGCTTTTGCCGGCACCGCTGACCCATGATGAAAAAGAAGCCATGGAAAAGGTTTGCATCGATGCCTACCGGGCCACCGGGTGCCGGGATTACGCCCGGATGGATATCCGGTTGCGGAACAATATTTTTTATATTCTGGATGTCAATCCCAACGCGGATATCAGTTCCGATGCCAGCATGGCCTGCGCCGCGGAAACTGACGGCATAACTTATGCCCAAATGGGCAGTGAGATTGTACAAATGGCCGTGAGAAGACATCCTGTCCTGAGTAAAACTCTTTAAGACGATAACCTTTTCAGGGAGTTGACTTTTCACAGTCGATGATTTAGAAGCATAACCAAAACAAATATTAAAATTTAGGGAGTCAGAACGTAATGAAAAAGAAAGATTTATTGAAAAAGAAGGTCGAGCATATCGATATTAAGAAAATCGATGCCGTGAATATCATCAACGCGATGAAAAAGATGTCTTTTTCCGCCCGTGATCTGGCCAATGCCGCCGATATTTACGACCGGATGCTCAAAGAGAAAAAATGCGCGATTATTCTGACTCTGGCCGGCTCCACGTCAGCGGCAGGCTGCATGCAGGTTTACGTTGATTTGGTTAAAAACAACATGATTGACGCCATAGTCGCAACCGGCGCATCGATTGTCGACATGGACTTTTTTGAAGCGCTGGGATTCAGTCACTACCAGGGCACGCCGTTTGTTGACGATAAACTTCTGCGCAGCCTCTACATTGACCGGATTTACGACACCTTCATCAGTGAAGATGATTTGCAGGTCTGCGACAAAACCATCAAGAAAATTGCCGATTCGCTTGAACCGCGCCCCTACTCTTCGCGGGAATTTATAGCCGAGATGGGCAAATATCTGGTGAAAAACGCGAAGAAGAAAAACTCTCTGGTTCAGGCGGCCTACGAAAACAACGTGCCGATTTTCTGCCCGGCCTTTTCCGACAGCTCCGCCGGTTTCGGACTCGTTTTGCATCAGGTTGAACGTCCCGAAAAGCATCTTTCCATTGATTCCGTGAAGGATTTCCTGGAACTGACACAAATAAAAATTAAAGCCGGAACCAGCGGTTTATTGATGATTGGCGGCGGCGTGCCGAAAAACTTCGCCCAGGATACCGTCGTCTGCGCCGAAATCCTGGGAAAAGATGTCCCCATGCATAAATATGCCGTGCAGATTACTGTTGCGGATGTGCGTGATGGGGCCTGCTCCAGCTCGACGCTCAAAGAGGCCAATTCCTGGGGCAAGGTGGATTCCTCCTGTGAGCAGATGGTTTATGCCGAAGCCACAACAGTTCTGCCTCTACTGGCCAGCTACGCCTATCACCAGGGAAACTGGAAAAAAAGAAAGAAATGGAATTTATCGAAAATTTTCGAGACCGGAAAATAAACTGCTTCTGAAAAACTGATCGATATAAAAAGGTTGCTTTCGTATAAAGACGAGAGCAACCTTTTTTGCTTCATGAATCTTGATTATTTTTTCTTGGCTTCTTTAGCTTCCTTGGCTTCGACGGATACCGCTTTCATGGTATATTCAATCGTTACTTTGGAACCTACCTTCACATCGCCGGTTACTTTTGTGGAAGCGTCACGGGCGACTTCCCATTTTTCCTTGCCTTTCTGGACAACGATGTAATTCGGCGTTACTTCCAGAACCGGTCCGGTAACCTGATAGGTTTTACCGGCGGCAAAAGCTACGGACGCGACAAAAAGAAACGCACAAACAAGAACTAAAACTTTTTTCATAAAAATCCTCCTTTTGTTTTTAATATTAAGTTGTTAATTTTAGATAAGATTCTCTATCAAAGCTAATGGCAATTGTCAAAGTTATTTATACCGAAAATCTTGTACTGCCGACTCCGATCACATTTCACAGATACTTGCATAAAAACCATTTATTGTGTAACGGAAATTACGATGAACGAAGACAAAGAAAGAAAACTTAACCTTACTTATCCCTGCGTCTGGATTTATAAAATTATCGGCCAGAACCGGGAAGAGATGAATTCGGCGGTTCACGAAATCATTTGTGACCGTTCCTTTTCAATTATCTTTTCCCGTATCAGCGAAAATGCGAAGTATCACAGCCTGAACGTGGAAGTCACGGTCGAAAGCGAATCCCATCGTCAGGCCATCTACGAAGCGCTCCAATCTCACCGGGCAATCAAAATTGTTTTATAAATTAATTCCAGATACTTATCACGCAATCCAGTCTTTTCATCGCTTTTCAGATCACCGAAAAGTTTTGGCTGCTTCCGGATGATTATTCTTTGGCATACCCCACGGACTGTGCCAAAACAATTTTCTGATGCTCTCCCAGTTTCATCGCCTTGGCCAGAGCTTCTTTGTCAATGGCTCCTCTGACCACCGTGCCCAATCCTTCGGATGCGCAAAACAAGTAAACATTCTGACTGATAAAGCCGGTATCCGTTGCCGCATAAAAATTCTTTTCGTCATTGCTCATATTGCCCATTTTTTTATAATCAGCCACGTAAATCAACGTCACCGGCGCTTGGGCGACAAAGGACTGTTTGCCGGTAAGTGCGCGAATATCCTGACTGACAACCGGTTTTAAAGCATGACCTTTTGCTTCATAGACATACAGGCCCTCGGAAAGGGCCACATAAACATCAATGCTCTGTTTGTTCATGGCCGAGGGAGCAGTGCGTTTTACCGCCGCCGGTCGGTTGATGCCGCAGGCCGCCCAGAGCATATTGGATAAAACATTGGCCGGAAGTTTTTTAACATCGAATGAGCGTTCGGATCTTCTTTCTTTCAAGGCCTGCATCAGCGATCTTCCGCCATCCAGTTGCGGCGCCGGAAGTTTTATGATTTCTGCGGCGATGCCTAATGAATAACAAAAAAGTAGGATCATAATGACAACAGATGCTTTCTTCAACATTTTCAACCTCCCTTGCCTGAAAAACGTTTTACCTGACCACGTCAATAACTTTTGACAACCCTTTTTTACACTTTAGCCTACCGTCATGTCAACCGGAACAAAGCAGGGTTTCCCGGCCGTTGGCAATAAAGTTGTTTTTTATTTTATTAAACTCATCGGCATTCAACAAGCGATAGGTATTATCGCCTCGCTGCCGGAAATATATCTTCATGCCGGGCGTATTCTCAATATTGAAATGTTCGCGCTTGAAAGGACGCACAATAATTTTCTGAGTATCGGTAACTGTGAATTTGTCAATAATACGAATATAATCAGGCATCCATTTCGGATCCATGCCTCCTTCTTTCTGCTGCCTGATGAACCAAGCATAAACATCATCGGGATTGAAGGTTTCTCCGTCTTTAAGCTGAACGGTAATCATGACCTTTTCATCGGCCACCTCGCAGGGCGCGCCGTAGGCAATGGCGCAATCCACGCAGGGAACTTTCTGAGCGTAATCCAGCACGTTTTCCGCTGAAAAATTTTCCCCGTCTTTGCGAATCCAGTCATCGGTGCGCCCGTTAAAAAACATATAGCGCTTGCCGTTGATCATCCTGATGTGGCCCAAATCACCGGAATGATACCAGCCGTTGCGGAATTTTTGATTGGTGGCTTTCGCGTTACCGAAATATCCTTCAAAACGGAGATTGTTATCACCGATTTTGCGGCAGATTTCACCCACGGCCTTGTCGTAGTTGGTCAGAGCGCCGCTGGCGTCCACGATTCCCGGCGCACATTCCTTGCCCTCTTCATTTAAGATGCGAATGGAGGAATCAACTCTCCCGACAGAATCGATCGGATCACCGGGACGATTGGCCGTGGTGATCACGGCTTCGGTGGAACCGTAGATTTCATAAATATGTTCCATACCAAGATAACGCTTGAGCTTGACGCGATCGTTGACCGTGGCGCCATTGCCGTAGGCTTTACGGAATTTGTTGCGCGGATGCTTGGCCAGCGCGGCTTCGATGGCTTCGCCGCTGCCGTATTTGCGTTCCAAGGCATCAATGATGTAATGCAAGGGTTGCCCGACATAGTTCAGAAAAGTAACTCCGTATTTGAGCATATCTTCTTCAAAGGCGCTGGCGGAAAAACGCCGCTTTAGCACGAAACTTCCTCCGACAATCATCTGGGGCAGAATTCCAATATACCAGGCGTTGGAATGAAAAAGCGGCATGGAGATGTAGCCCCGATCATTCCTGTTAAGATGAACGGCCGACTGCACGACAAAGCCGGCGCCGAACATTTTGATATGCGTGCAGGGTACGCCCTTGGGCATACCCGATGTGCCGGAGGTGTAAATAACGATCACCGGGCTGAAATTATCAATCCTGACCCGGTAATCTTTAGAAATCTCGTGCCGGGAAGCCTCGGCCACCGCGGCATCCAATGATTGGAAACCGTTTGACGGCACAGACTTCGTATCACCGACATAATAAACATTTTCCGGACCGAGAACCCGGACGACGCCGATCGTATCCTGAACTTCTTTTAAAGTACTTTCATTGATAATAAGCAGCGATATTTCGGCTTGATCCATCACTTTCGCCAGGGTCTCTCCGCGGAATCCGGAATTAATCGCAAATAAAATGGAATTACTTAAGCCCGCGCCAAAAGAAGCAAAAAGAAATTCGGGATTGTTGTCCATATAGACGCCGAAAGAAAGCCGCTTGTTTTTGTCCAACCTGCCGCTGTCCACGAGCTTTTTCCGGATGCTCAGGAAAAAATGCGCATAGCGCAGAGACTGCTGATAAACCTCCCGATACGTATATTCACGTCCCTCAAATATGAAAAAGACGCGGTCACGCCTGAACCAAAGCCACCAGAGCGTAAATTTGATCATGGTGCTGAAATTGAGAAAGCCGAAGACGGTTCTGATAATGTTTTTGAGATTCATTGTTGACTGCTTTGCCTCCCCCACTAAAAAATATTATGTAATGGCAAAAACATGAACGAAGCCTTTTTCTCAAAAGCGGTGAGATAAGTCAATGATTAAATGCGTGATTAAATGCGTTAAAGGATTGGCTATTTGCTGTTTCTTTGCGGCAGGTTTTTAAATGTAGCTTGAATCGAAAAATTTCAGGATTCAACAGCCAGGTTAGAAAAGAAACGACGCGTTCGAGGAACGCGTCCTACAACTAACGTAGAGACTGTTCCCCGAATAGTCCGAAAAAACGAAGCTGGTTCAATCCGCAGAATTGAACCAGCTTAAACACAATTTATTAGTTGACCGGTGAGTCTGGGGTCAAAATACTCAACCCCATGACTCACCTGTTATTTCATTTTTTTTATTGTTTTGTGAGAGTATAATTAGTTAATTCTCCACAACCGGAAAAAGTGCCTGTGTACGTGTTACCGCTGAACAAACCTGAAAAAGTTGCAGTACTATCCTCACCATCACAAATGTGACACGTAACAGAGACAGAGAAAGGATTTCCTGAAATAGTAAAAGTACCTCCGCCAGGATTACCATGGCTGTATACCGTCCAAATACTTGCCGAACAATCCGCATTAACTGTCATAGTTGCTGTACCCGTGTATGGAACGCCACACGAATCGTGCCCGGATATTGTACCAGTCCATGTTCCAACTTTGTCGCTGCAACCGCTACTTGAATTGGACGTCGCCGTGAAATTCTGTCCGGTAACATTGGCATTATTAACGGTGACACTTCTACTGGTCGGGCTGAATGTGTATCCTGTCTTGCTTGGCGTGACAGTATAACTACCGTTGGCCAGACCACTGAAACTGTAATTGCCGCTGGAATCTGTGGTAGTAGATTTGGAACTCGTCCCCGAAAGTGCAATTGTCACTCCCGATGTAACGGCTCCGCTTACTGTACCTGATATGCTGTAAGTCGGTGTAACACTCGGATTCGTCGTGGCGCTATCGGGTGATGATTTATCTGAAACATTACCCGACGCATCATAGGCCGAGACGGTATAGGTGTATAACGTATCGGCTGTAAGGCCGGTATCGGAAAAGACTGTGTCAAGCGTGGTCGTTATCAGTGTGCCATTTCGGAAAACCTTATATCCGGCAACACCAATGTTATCCGTTGAGCCTGTCCAGCTCAGGTTGATCTGTGACGTTGTGGCCGCTGTCGCATTCAAATTCGTCGGTGTAGAAGGAGGTGTCGTATCCGATGAACTCTGTCCGGTCCAATCCGCTTCGGTCAGGGTTGTGGCTCTTCCGGAGCAGTTATCACTTATCAGGGTCAGGGTAAGGGTGTTGCCGCTTATGGAATAGGTATAGCGTCCGGTGTCGAAGGTCTGGGAGGAAGTATCAAAACAGGAAGATGTCCCACCGCTGTCCTGCATGGTCAGTTGGTTGTCTACGGTGGAATAGGTGCCCCATGCGTCTATGGTACCGCTGTTATTGGCATCAACGGTGTAGGTTTTATCCGACATGAAGGTAACGGAAGATACCCCATTGCCCCAGGTGCCCTGAATACCGGATTTGTCCGTCGTATTATCAGAATCGGAAGATGAACTGCCCCCACCGCCTCCACTACCACAACTGCACAACATAACTGCCACAAGAATCGTAAAAAGAAAATTCAATAAAACTTGAGTTGAAAATCTGGGTCCTTTCATTGACGTCCTCCCGTTCAGAAAAATAAAAAACCCATGTTCCGGTTAAAGATACATGGGCTTTATGGTTGTTGTTTTACAGTAAAAAAGTTCTAATAAATTAAATCTGTCTGTCTGTCTGTCTGTCTGTCTGTCTGTGCAGGCTCTGTGCCATCATCTGGTTTATGTAATCCTGTTTCAGTATTTTTAAAGCAGACTTCTATTTTTTGGGACGAAACTTCCTTATTATAAACTTATATGACTGTCAATCCCTCGAGATAGGGATATCTGATCATAAAATGCGTTCACCTGTTTCAATGATCTCCCTAATGTAGGGATCGGTTTCGTCAAAATCCGATCTGGCAAATGAGTGCGGCTCTATACGCAGATCAATATCCCATCTTAGTTTCCGGAGCTGCACGTCTTCGTCAAAACCGTCAATGTCATCCCGGTCAAGAAATACCGCCAGATCGATATCGCTTTGAGCATTATATGTATCTTTGGCATAAGAACCATAAAGATATAAACGCCAAACAGCAATATGGTTTCGCTCTAAATTCTGCAGATAATCTCTTATTTTTTTGTAAACTAATTGTTTATCTTTTCCAGCAGCCATTTTCTAAAACCATTAACCTTTGATATTTGGTCTTCTGTAAATTGACGAGTAGCCTTCTTATTAAATCTGTTTTTATAGTCAGGATATCTTGCGCGTAGATTGAATGTCGTCAATTCTTCTAAAATCACTTTTTGATTTTCAGATAAAATCAGTGCCGCCTTTTCAGCAATTTCAATAAGATTATGAATGCGAGGATAATTTTCATCAAGATTTTTAACGTAATAAGCTTTCAACAATTTTTCTATGACAAGATGACTTAAAAAAAGCGACCACGAATAATAGCCGTTTGTAAAAAGACTCTGCATAACTTCATAGTCTAAATCAGACGATGCAACCCAATATTTGACGATATCTTGTTTTTCCATGTATTTAATTTACATGAATAAAAAGGAATAAGCAATATATAAAACAAAGATGGAACGTTAAGACCTCGGCGTGAGCTCAGCCGAACGTGTTCCAGACAAATTATACAACGGCGCGTTCGGGCAATGTGACCTTTAGGTTATAACGCGCTACAACTCATGTAGGGACGGTTCCCCGAACAGTCCGAAAAAACGAAGCGGATTCAATCCGCAGAATTGAACCCGCTTCGAAGATCAAACATCCATTTCGGATTTCAGATGCATAAGGGTTTGTTGAGTTCCTGGCGCGCGTCTTCTGTAAGCGCTTTGAGCTGCTCAGCCGGGATACCCAGATTCAGCAGCGTCTGGTTGACAATCTCTAAACTGGCTTCGAATTCCGGCTGCACAACATACGTCACGCCTTTTTGATAAAGCACCTTCATCTCTTCAATCCCTTCCGCCCTGGCGATAATATGAATGTCCGGTTTGATTCGTTGAGCGTGGGCGACAATCCCCAGCGAAATAACCGCCACCGGCGTCGTAATTAACAGGAGCTTCGCCTTTTGTAAATCCGCGGCATCCAGAATAATTCTCCTTCCGGCATCTCCAAAGATGATCGGGAAACCGCATTCCTTGATTTCATGCACGCGGCGGGAATTATACTCCAGCACCACAAAAGGTATGTTCATCCGGCGCAGAACGTTGGCCACGGAAATGCCTACCCGTCCGCCGCCGGCAATCACAATATGATCTTTCAAGCCGCTTTTCGGAAAATGCAAGGGCTCCAGTTGAAGAGTCTTCATCCACCGCCGGGCCACCGCGTAAAGCGGTGTCGTCAGCCCTGATATGAAAGGCGTTAAAAACATGGTGACAATGGTCATGGTCAGCACCAGCGTGTAAAATTCCGCGGAAATTGATTTTGTGCCGACGCCGACCCGTCCCAGAATAAAGGAAAATTCGCCCACCTGGGAAAGTCCCAACCCCATCGCCAGCGGAATGACATTGTGATAACCGAAAGACCGGCTGAGCGCGGCAAAAATAACGGCCTTACCCAGCATGACCAGCATGACCAGCAGTACTAACATTTGCCAGTTGTTGAACAGAAAATTAATGTCCAGCAGCATCCCGATGGACGTAAAAAACAGTAAACTGAAGACATCCCGGAGCGGAACAATGTCGCTGAGGGCCTGGTAACCGTAATCCGATTCACTCAGCAAAATGCCGGCCACAAAAGCCCCGAACGCGAAGGAAAGACCAAAGATATAGGTTCCATAACCGATACCCAGTCCGATGGCTGTCGTGGTAATGAGGAACAACTCACGCGAATTCCAGTTGGCGATATAGCGCATCAAACGGGGAATGACCTTTGTGCCTATCAGAATCATCGTCAGCAGGAACACAGCCGCCTTCACCGCCGCGATCAATAAAATTGAAAAACCGTTCGCGATATTGTTGAGCTGCGGCAGGATAATCAGCATCGGAACAACCGCCAGATCCTGAACAATCAAAACACCAATCATCACCCGACTGGATAGCGTGCCCATCATGCCCTGCTTTTCCAGCGTCTTGATCATGACCATGGTGCTGGACAAAGAGATGAGCGCTCCAAACCAGACTGAAGCGCTCCAAGACCAGCCCAGCCATTGGCCGATGGCGAAACCATAAAGAATCGTCAAAATGATTTGTAATGGCGTGCCGAAAAGGGCAATCGCGCGGACGGGCCTTAATTCCCTGAAGGAAAATTCCAGACCCAGCGCAAACAGCAGCAGGGCAATGCCGATTTCGGCCAGCTTTTCGATGTTATGAATATCCGAGACCGTGATACCGCCGGTATAAGGGCCAACCGCAATTCCGGCAAGAATATAACCCAGAATCAAGGGCTGCTTGAGCGCCTGAGCAATCAAACCACCCAGCAAGGCAGCCATCACAATAATGACAATATCTCCGGCCAGTCCCATAAAGAAAGTTTATCCCGACAAAAGCATATCTGAACAGCGCTGTTGATGGTCTTGTCTTCTATCACATTTCGGCTTGGAAAGCTTACAAAAATTCGTGAACGATCAGCGGCAGATGCCTTCGTCTCTGGCAATGTCCAGTGACTTGCAAAGGCCCAACTCACACGCTTTCTGTACATCACGACAACCCTGTTCTTGATGACCAAGCAATAAATAAACAACACCCCTGTTGTTATAGGCCAATCCATGCTGCGGCTGCAACCTGATGGCCTCGTCATAGTCGACTATGGCGTCTTCATATCGGCCGATTTCACGATAAGCAGCCCCTCTGTTATTATGGGCCAGATAATTATCCCGGGTAGCCAGCAACGTATGATTCCAGATCTGAATGCTGTCTTTCCAATAGCCGCATTGCTGCCATGTTAAAACCGCCAGACAAGAAATGATGATAATGCCGGCGGGAAATAAAATTGTCTTTCTCATATCTTTCCATTTCAACAAAGAAGGTATCCCCCACGCGAGCATGACCGCTATGCCGATTGACGGCAGATACGTGTAACGGTCAGCCATTGCCTGAGCGCCGGAAGGCACCAAGCCGATTACGGGCACAAGTGTCAGCAGATACCAGAACCAGCCCATAAATAAAAACGGCATTTTTCTGACATAATAAAGAACAAATACCGTTATGAAGATCAGAACGATTGCGGCGCTTAGAACCTTCCACGCAGGCAGAGAGAAGTTGAAAGGATAAAACAGAGCCAGATTTGCGGGCCAGAAAGTTTTACCCAGATAAGATACAAAGGAAACAATGGCATTTTTGGCCAGCACAAAATACGTCAGTTTTGCCCCAAAAGAAGCGGCCCCGAAAGAAGCGGGAGCAACAGCCTTCGCCCAGAATGTTATAATACTGACGACAGCAGCCAGACAGAGGAAGGGGATTTTCTCCAGAAGAAGCATAACGACCGCATGCAATCCCTCCCGCCGCTCGCCTGACATCTTCTGCCGGCGTTGCAATGGCCAGTAATCCAGCAGCAAAAGGCCAAACGGCAGTGTGACCAGCATCGGCTTGGACATTAAAGCACCGGCATATAACATTAGACAGAGAAGGTATTGAGACAGCTTCCGGGATTCGGCATAAAAGGCGTAAGCATATAAACAGGCCATGCCGCAAAACATACTTAAGACATCTTTTCTTTCGGCTGCCCAGGCCACCGATTCCACTCTCAGGGGATGAAGCGCAAAAAAAGCGGCGGCAAAAGCCGCTGGCCAGAGACGGCTTGTTGTTTTGTGTAAAAAAAGGAACAGAAAGATCGATGCACCGATATGCAGAAGCAGGCTGATCAGATGATGACCGGAGGCGTTGGCGCCGAAGAGACGCCAGTCCAGCATATGCGAGAGCCAGGTCAGGGGATGCCAGTAACTCAGATTCGTATTAGTAAATGCCCATTTGATGCTTTCCGGATTAATGCCGCTTTGCACATGATGATTGCCGGTAATGTACCTGCCATCATCGAAATTTATAAATTCATTACCCGTTATCCGGCCGAAGGCAATACCGGAAGCAACCATTAAAAACAGGATAACGAAATAAGTATATTTTTTCTTCATGAAAAAATTAAAACATGCCTCTGCAAGACAAATTCATATGCTTTTCCGTTCATGGGTTATGCATTCAAACCGGCGATTCTCAGTATATACGACATTCATATATCTTTTAACAACAAGCTGGTGCCAGCAGGTTTCAAGTTTCTTATCCTACAATATTTAGTATTTTGAGAAACCGGACAAGATGCCTGTCAAAAAATCCGGTTTTATAAACGAGACCAAACACTTTAAAATAGAGTTCCGGCGTAAAGCGTTTCATCCGCCATATGTTTCGCCCGTCTTTCTGCGTAATCACATAGAAACGGTTTTTTTCAATGGATTGAATTGTATGCTGCGCTACTTTTGCCGATGTTATCTGTGCATTCCTGAAGAATGCGTTGGCCAGTTGACGCTGGCGCTCGTCCGGTGAACTAAACTGATCCATCAGATTCGTCTTGAAGAATGTGGGGCAGACAACTGACACGCCGATATTGCTGGCCGCGAGTTCAATTCTCAGCGTTTCGGAAAGCGATATGGCCGCTGCTTTGGTCACGTTGTAACTGGCCATTTCCGGCAACGAAGCAATGCCGGCGTTGGAGGCCACATTGACAATATATCCTGCTTTACGTTCCTTGAAATAAGGGATGAACGAGCGACATCCATGAATAATGCTGTTGGTGTTGATGCCGATTATCCAGTTCCACTTTTCCAGCGGGATCTTCTCAAACCAGCCGGCCGAGGCGACTCCCGCATTGTTAATCAGAATGTCCGCGCCCTGCCATGCTTCCAGAATCTTTTGCAGCACCCTGTCAAGGTCTTCCGGCCTGGTGACGTCACAATGTATTGTCAACGCTTCTCCGCCTGTCTGCTTCACCATTTCCGCGGTTTCTTTCGCCCGCTCATCGTTGATTTCGGCTATCGCTATTCTCCATTTTCGTTTCGCGAATTCCAGCGCCAGCGCGCGTCCCAGACCGCTGCCGGCTCCCGTAATGACGACTCTCTTTTCCGGAAATTTTTTATTCAGATCCATTTCGCTCCTCGTCACATATTGAACATCTGAATGAACAACCCCGCCGCAAGCAGCGGGGTATCCAAAAGAATTTGCGCCCCAAGGGGCGGGGAATTAGACCCACATTTATCCCGCTCGGCCTATAGTGACCCTTAGGTTATTCGCCTCGGAGATAATGCGACCATCAAATTTCAGTGCACCTTTAGTGACCTTTAGGTTATTCGTTTCTGAAATTTGGGTCTCATTAATGTAACGTTCTCACTCGTCAAGGCTACTTTGAAAGTCCTTTCAGAATGTAACTACATATCGCCGTATTATTCCTTTCCACGATTTTCATCCCTTCCTTTCTTGCAAATTCAATCCTTTTTTTGGTTTCTTCAAACTTCGGGATTCAATCTGCAAGATTGAACCCGTTGTGATTTTTATCTCTTCTTCCGTCAGGCCGAAGTTCATAAACCAATTTGTCAATTTGCTTGTCCGTTGCGTCAATCTGGTGCTGAATTAATGTTTATTCGTGGCTTGCCTCGTCAATCGGGCGGTAATGACCAGTTGATACGCGAACATGCTTTTCCACAAATTGGCGACGAACGCTTCCGGTTTGTAAACATATTTCATATAAAACCGGTAGTACGGATTCGCCGCCAGCGCTTCCGGCTCGGCAGGCTGCGCATTTCTGCTTTCCGGAAACATCCGGTTTCTGACCTGTATTCCAATCAGTCCCCTCAGCAAATACGGCGTCGCGTAAACATCCGTCACATCAAATCCGGCCGCGGCAATCAACCGCTTAATGCTTTTCAGCGTGAAAAAACGGATATGCGTTCTGTCCATCATTCCTGAAACGGTGTAATCCCACCGTCCGAAAAGCAATCGCAACCGGGTCAACCAGTTGGCAATGTTGGGCACGGATATGAGCAGGATGGCATTTTCCTTCATCAGCGGAACGGCATTGCGAATCAGCGACAGGGGGTCGTAAACATGTTCGAGGATGTCCGAAAAGACGACCATATCGAATGTTTCACGCTTGATTTCTTCCGGAATCATTTCCGGCCTGCTGAAATCCGCCACCACGGCACAGGTCAGGCGCTGTTTTGCTTTTTTGATGGCCAGGGGCGACAGATCAACGCCAAAGACGATATTGTTTTTCTTCATCATCTCGGCGCCGTTCTGGCCGTAACCGCAGCCCACGTCCAGTATTTTAAGGCCTGATCCCACCTGTCGCAGAAGGCCGTGATGAAGTTCTTCAAAATACTGGTACTGTCCGTTTAATTTATCCATTGTTTTTCTTCATTTTTTAACGGGTGAGGTTTTGCAAAAGAATGTAGGGAAAACGACCGGTTATGTCAATGAAAAGTTCATGGATGCCAGCAGGCTATCGACGAAGGCGGGGGTACGTCGCAGATGAAAGGGTTCTTTCCAAGCGCGGGAAGTTTTTCAAGACGCCGATGATTGCTTCCAGCATTTTTTGCGGCGGCAATCCTCTGGAAACACCAAAACGCTGCCTGTAATTCACGTCGACATAACCGACCAGAGCGCCGCTGAATTTCGCGCGCAGGGTCAATTCCGAACTGATCAAAGCTTTGTTTATCCAGGCTTCCGAACAAAGTTTATCGTTAAGCGACTTGCTGTAAATTCTGAAACCACTGTCAGCATCCCGCACATCGACTTTGAAATATTTTTTCAAAATGAAATTATAGGCCAGCGTCAGGAAACGGCGATGCACCTGGTCGGTTCTCCTGGTTCTGACACCGATGACCAGATCATGCTGACGACGGAGATCATACAGCTTCCAGAAATCACCGACGTCAAACTTGGAACCGGTATCACTGAAAAAAATATACGGATTCTTCGCAATCTTCATCGCGTCTCTCAAGGCCTTCGCGTAACCTTTTCTCTGCCCGCCGGTGGAATGAATGACTGCCGGGTCGTGAAGGTATCCGGTAATGATTTCTTTGGTGCCGTCGGTGCTGCCGTCTTCCGCGATAATCAGCTCCGATCCCGGTAATCGGGATAAAATCACCTTTTGAATACTGAGGATTTCCTGGCCGATAGTGGCCGCTTCGTTGTAAACAATCAGGATGACGGAAACCGGTTCTGGATCGGAATGATTAAACATGGTCTTGCCCTGTTGCTTTTATGCTGACATAAAAACTTTTATTTGATGGCTCTGATGTAAAGATGCGCATTCGCCGGGTTCAGAAAACGATTTCTGGAAATGCCACGGGAAAGAAAAATCTGCGTATCTCCTGCGATAACCTCGCTGAAGCCGATGTCCCGCAGATGCTGGAACAAATCATCTTTCAGCCAGGCGCATTTGTGCTCGTCTCCCGGCCAGCGCTGCCAGCCCCAGAAAGTAGCGAAGACGTGTTCCCTGGAAAACGGACTCTTCTCCGGCATGCCGTGTGCAATGTGATAAAGATACTCGCTCCATACTTTAATATCCGGCAGGTCGAAAAGAAATTCTCCCCGCGGCCGGAGCAGTTTATGAATATGCCTCAATGCTGCGGTAAATTCGGTAAAACGCAAATGCTCCATCAGCGCCAGCGCAATCACTTCGGCAAGCGAGTTTTCCGGCAGGGAAATCTGCCAGATCGGGCAGCTAAAATCCAAGTCCACGCCGGGTTGCATGGTGATATCCTGATGCAGGTATCCCGGCGTCGGCCTCTGCCCGCAACCCAGCTCCAGCTTATCGGATTTTAAAACAGGCGATGTTTGATTCATTTTATTTTTTACCGCGGGAATTTATTTTCCGAGGCATCGGTTTTGATGTTGGTTGACGTTGCTTACGCTCTGATTTCTGCAATGCGGCGCTCAGCATTTTCATCATCATGTGGCTGATAATGGAATGAATATCTTCCGCAACCTTCATATCGTCAACGTCGATGTGGACACAGAATTGCGCTGCATTCTTCAGTTTTCCGCCGTCAAAACCGCAGAATCCTACCGTTACCGCGCCTTTTTTGTTGGCATAGTCAATGGCCCGAATGATGTTTCTGGAATTGCCGCTGGAAGAAATGCCGATCACCACGTCGGCGGGTTGCAGAAAGTTTTTCAATTGTTCCACAAAAATCGCGTCATAACTGATGTCGTTGGCGATCGCAGAAACGGAAGGCATGTTATCGTTAAGACACATCACTCTGAATTTTCTATTGAGATGCGCGGATGCTCCTTTATTGAAATCGCACACGATATGCGAGGCGATGGTCCCGCTGCCGCCGTTGCCCATGGTAAAGATCGTATTGCCATGATCGTAAGCGGTTTTCAGGATATTCACGATTTGATTTATTTCCCGTGTCTTTAAAACGTTGAGCTTTTTTTCTAAAAGCTTTAAATATTTTTCGATGTCCGCCGTGCAATCAATCATCGCTGTTTACCTCACTGGCCGTATCATAAATCACCTTCGTACCCGAATTGTCAAATTGAAATTTGAACTCTCTCAAGTCTTTCATGGTCCTCCGGAGTTCTGCCTGCCGCGACGGCTCGCAATAGAACATTAAAAAACCGCTACCGCCCGCGCCGAGGAGTTTGCCGCCTTCCGCGCCGTTTTTACAGGCCTGCTGATAATAATAATCAATTTTGTCATCGGAAATTTTCGGCGAAAGTTCTTTCTTCAAACGCCAGCCTTCGTCCAGTATCGCTCCCATATCGTGCAGATTTCCCGTTTCCAGACAGGCTTTCAGATTTTGAGCCAGGCCGGTCATGGTCTGAATGTTCATAAAAGTTTTTTTATCGGCAACCGTGCTTCTTTTCTGAGCGGAAAGTATTTCCCGTGACGGTCTCGTGCCGCCGGTATAAAAGAACAAAAGGCTGTTTTCCAGTTCCCGGTATTTTTCGCGGGACATGACAACCGGTGCGACACAGACAGTATCGTCGGGATAAAAAGTGATCAGGTTGAATCCTCCGTAAGCCGCGGCGTACTGATCCTGTTTGCCGATGGGTTCCCCCAGAATGTCAATTTCAAGGGCGCAGGCTTCCCGGGCCAGTGTTTCCGGAACAGGATACCGGCCTGTATAGGCATACAAAGCATTCAGCAGACCCACCGTAAAGGAACCGGATGAGCCCAGTCCTGTCCCCGCCGGGATATCCCCGATGGAATTAACATCAATGCCGTTAATGCCGAATTTTCTAAGCGCTTCACGAACGATGGGATGTTTGATTTCACCGACCTCACCGACCAGCTCGGTCCGGGAATACTTCACCTGAATTCTTTCATCAAAATAAGGATGGATGAAGATGTACATGTATTTATCGATGGTTGTACTCAACACACAGCCGGCTTGTCTTGAATAAAATTCTTTCAAATCACTGCCGCCGCCGGCAAAACTTATTCGAAAAGGGGTTCTTGTCCCTATCATCAGACCTCTTGAAAAGAAAAAACATGTTCAGCTTCTGTTACGCTGTTCGATAATTTGTCTTTAACCTTCATATTCATCGACTATGAAATCCACGGCCTCCCGCAGATTTTCAAAAACAAAATCGGGACGGCAATCACATCGCCCGTCTTTTCCGGCATACCCCGTTTTGACCAGGATGGTCTTCAATCCGGCATTGCATCCCGCCATAATATCGCGGGTGGAATCGCCAATCATAAAAGATCGGCCGAGATCAATGTTGAAGTCGTCCCGCGCCTGCAGAAGCATTCCGGGTTCCGGCTTCCTGCACGCGCATTTTATTTTGTAATCCGTGTTTTCTCCTGCAAAACCGCGGTCGGGATGATGAGGACAATAATAAATCGCGTCCAGAAAGGATTGTTTCTCACCCAGCATCCTATCCAATGTTTTATGGATTTGAGCAACATCTTTTTCCGAACAGAGCCCTCTGGCCACAACGGACTGATTGGTGACTACAATCGCCAGATAATCCGAATGATTGATTTTTCGCACGGCTTCCGCCGAACCATCGATTAAGACCAATTGTTCAGGTTTGCAAAGATATTCAACTTCTTCATTCATCACGCCATCCCTGTCCAGAAATATGGCTTTCTGTTTTTTGTTCAAATTTCGACGATAAACCTTGCCGCTGAGAATATCCTTTTCGACCTCGTAGAATCTGTCCACTGAACCGACATCCTTTACATACTCGGAAGATCTGTAAGCGTAAAGATTTTGTCCCTGATCAACCAGCAGGGGAAAGACATCGTGACCGAAATCAAGTTTTCGTCCGCTTTCAATAAATCGTGCCATTGTCCTGTCAAGAATATAGATGCCGGCATTGACCAGATTCTGATACACCTGACCGGCCGGATGCGGTTTGGAAATAAATCGGGTTATTTTATGAAAGCCGTCCACTTCCAGCAAATCACTGTCAAAAGGATGGTCGTTGGGATGAACCAGCAAAGTGCCGTGGCCGCTGTGCGCTTGATGAAAATTGATCAGCCGCGTCAGATCGATGTCAAAAATGATATCCCCATATAAAACCAGAATGTTTTTCGCGGCGCCGAATAATGGTTCAGCATATTTAAAAGCTCCCGCGGTGCCCAGCGGTTCTGTTTCTTCCGCGTATCGTATGGACAAATCAAACTTCCGGCCGTCGCCGAAATAGTTCCGAATAGCGTCCGCGCCGTAACCGACGCTGAGGATCACGTCTTGGATATGATTCCGGGCGAGATACTCTATTTGATATTGAAGAATCGGCTTGCCGGCGATGGCGACCATCGGCTTGGGCATTTGAGCCGGCGTCATGTCCTTGAGCCTTGTTCCTTTTCCACCCGCGAGAATAAATGCAATCATTTTTGCAGAACACCTCTGACAGCCAGTCTTACCGCCTCCGCGGAGGAATGAGCAGCCTTCCAGCCCATAGTATTCAGCTTTTTCAAATCATACCGGTAATGGGGGACATCGCCCGGCCAGCCTGTACTGCCGCCCGTATAGTTAAATTTCACGTTTTGTAATCCCATTTCCGCGCAAACAATCCCGGCGATGTCTGTCACGGCTATCTCATCCTGCACACCGGCGTTAACATAATTCAGCTTTTCCTGAGTGTGCTGAAATATAAAGAACAGCGCTTCCACCAGATCCTGAACATACATGTATGGTTTCTTTTGTCTGCCGTCCCCCAGAATGATCAGTTGCTTTGGATTATCCCGCAGCTTTTGAATAAAATCATGGATGACGCCATGCGTCATTCTTGGCCCGGTAACATTGGGAAACCGGACAATCCATGACTGGATATTATTCATGGACGAATAGGCGGAGATAAAAGCTTCCGCCGCAAGTTTGCCCGCCCCGTAATACGAAACCGGCGACAAGGGCCCCGTTACTTCGGCTAATTTTTTCCGCGCGTCGCCGTACACGGCGGATGAAGAGGCAAACACAAATTTTTTGACGTCAAACAAGCGGCAGCACTCCAGCGCGTTCCAGGTTGCCAGAAACGTATGATGGAGATCCATTTCCGGATTGGCCGCGGAAGCAGCGATATCCGAATTGGCGGCCAGATGGAAAACCGCATGGAACTTGTTTTTCTGAAATATCTTTTTCAACCTGTCCAGACGCAGTAGATCCTCTTTCATGAAAACGAAATTTCTGCGATGCGTCAGATGCCTGATGTTTTCCCTTGTTCCCAGGGAAAGATTATCCAGCGCCGTCACATGATGCTTTTCAGCAACCAGTAAATCCGCCAGATGACTGCCGATGAAACCGGCGCCGCCGGTAATCAGTATTTTCATAAATATGTCCTGAGCTGCCCGTGATTTTTTATACTTATACCAGATTCCGGTTAAATTTCTACAAGTTCACGATGTATTTAAATTTTTATTTCAATCTCTTCACTGAGATTCTTCGCGCGCCGGATAACGGCATCCATATTTAAATATTCAAATTCTCCGAACCGGCCGCACAACCGGACGCCCTGCCCTGAAAAATAATTTTTGACGACCTTCATATTTCTCTGATGATGCAAATCGCAGATGACGTAAGCGTATTCAATTTTCCGGGTTTTCAGGCAATTGATCTGCTCGCGGGTGTCGATGAACCGCGCGGCCTCCAGTCCCGCGATTATTTTTTCTTCCACTTCGCTGACATTCATTTGATCCATCGCGCTTTTTTGGGAGACGGTAATCTCCGCCAATAAGTTCGTGGATTTATCGTCGTTGCAGTAGTTGTCTCCCAGAAAATTCAGTTTCGACAAACGGTGAAAAATAATATTTTCATCCGGTACCATCACGGCAAAATTATCACCCAGATGATCTTTCCGTACATTAAGAACAGTGATTATCAGGGAATTGTATTTCAGGCCGTTTACCGACATCATGACCTCGTCCGGCATTTCTTCCTGATAAAGACCGGCCAGCAGGGGAACCGGTATAGTGGAAATAATGAAATCATAATTTTTGGCACCATGACTCTCTGTTTCTACCCGCCATTGCTCACCGGCTTTTTTCAGGCTGACGACATTGCCCTCCGTGATGATCCTGATTTTCTGATTAAACCGGTCGATGAGAGATTTTATCAGCGCGTTGATGCCGCCCTGCCGCGGATAATAAAAATAGAGTTGTGGAAGGTAACCTTCCGTAGGGATGCCCGCGGCGCTTTTGATGATGTCTTCCGGCGGCGGTTTTGGAATTCTGCCGGCCATTTGCGTATCCATCAGCGCGGGATCATATTTCCATATCTTCTCGTTATAAGGTTTAAGATAAATATTGGTGATGCCCTCTCCGAAGGTTTTCAGGAAATACGTCAGCAGATTATCCGCCGGCTCCCTTTCATAAGGATTGTTGAGAAAGGTATTCAGACAGTGTTCTCTTTCCGCAGCAGGCAGGGCCGACAGTTCGTTCTCAAAAGGATATTTGATGAATGATCCTTTGCGGTATATTTTATTGACCCGCCTCAGTTTGTTTTTATTCTCACCGAGGAGACTGATCATGAAATCCAGTATTTCGGCATCCTGGGAAAAAATCACATGCGGGCCGATATCACAGCAAACGCCGTGGATTTGAAATGAACGGCATAATCCTCCCGGTTCGCTTTCCTTCTCCAGGATTTCTATGCTTTCGATTGCATCATTTTTTTGTAGAAAGTACGCAAGCGCAATACCACTGAGCCCGCCGCCGAGGATTCCTATTTTCATAATGAAACGTTCTTTAGGTTTTGAATATCACGAAATAATATCTGCATCAAAAAAATATCTATTTAAAGCCGCGTTAATCTCTTGCTGAAGAATCTTCGCGATAAACGTTCAATTTGTACGCCCTTAAAATTTGCAGAGACTCCCGGGTATGTTCCGGCAAAATACCGATTAAAGAAAGTTCGTCATGGGTGGCGGTATCCACCTTCATGGCTATATTCACGAGTTGTGTCAGTTGCGCCTTCCGTAAGGGACGAATTTGCCATTCGATGGCTGAGCTTAATAAGAGTCCTGAAAAAATGACCACCAAGCCCGCATAAATTGTACTTCTTAATAATAATTTTGGTTTAACAGGCCGCGTCAAGACAAATATAAATATCCACACGATGGCCAGAAGCCCGCAGACACTGACATATGTATAACGGGATCCCATACCATAGTCGACACCCAGACCGAATCGAACAACCATCACGAATCCAAAAAAGAATATGGTTTGCATAATGAGAAACAAAGGCAAATTGGTTTTGTCATACATCCGTGAACGGAAGAAAAGAAAAACAGATAAACCATAAAAAAATAAAATAAGCGATCCGAGGAATACAATCTTATGGAACGAAAAATAGTCACAGGCAAAAAAGGCATTGGCACTCAAAACGCTGGCACCGAAAGAAGCCAAAAAGAATTGTAACGCCTTGAAGGGATGGGCAAGAATTTCCGAAATATAAAATGCGTGCTCTGCAACATAATCCTTCTGATTAAGTTTATAGAGATAGATCAGTGCGATAACAGTAAGAAATACAGCGACGATAAAAGAACGCAGCCAAAACTTTTTTGGTAATTCCGAAGCTTTGATGAGAGCATAACATAAAAACGTTAGACTGAGTGCCGGTGCGTAGGTTATATATAATTTTCCATTGAAGACCAGAATAGCCGCGGCATGTAATGCCAATGTTAAAAACAAATATTTCCGATGACCGTCTTTGAGGTATAAATCAAGACTGATGAAACTTGCCATAAAGAAAAACAGAGATGATTGATATACAAATGCATAGCCGAAGATCAGCACTTCCCACTGGATGACGCTGAAAAGGATGAAGGTTAAAGCAAAATAAGTTAACGCAATGAACTCCGGTGAACGTTCCGGCGTCAGACTTTTTCGATAGACACGATACACCAAGAGGGCAGAAGCCAGTATAAAGACAGGAATCATGAAGGCAAAAATCCTGCTATTCATAGAGAACCATTTGATATTAGCGAGCATCAGCAGATTGTAACCAAGGGCTCTCGAATAGTCATAAGGCCGCCAAAGATCTGTAAACGCAAGATTTCCTTTCAAATAGTGTTCAACCAGCCCTCCTTTAATCAAACACAAGTCATCGCGACATATGAGTTCAGGGGCAGTGGTCGCCACGTAAATAGTTACAAACGCAAAAGGAATCAGCAAAGATAAAGAAAGAAATATTTTGGCCCTCATATCCGGTATTGCCCTTACGGTGTGTGTAATAAGATTTTGAGTGAAGGATCTGCTTTCACACCCAACATTTCCATTGTCCGCACATCCCGTTTCGCCTCTTCCCTGCGCCCCACTTGATAATAAGCAAGGGCCCGGTTTAAATAGTGGTTAGCATTGTCCGGATTCAGTTTGATGGCCGCATTATAATCCGACAGCGCTTTTTCGTACTGACCCGTCTTTGAGAAAATCACCCCCCGGTTTCCCAGTGCGTTGGACAAAGGGATGTTCACCTCGTTGCCACTGATGTCATAAGGACTCATCAGTTCCAGATAACGGTTGTAATCACGCAGGGCTCTGTCTAAATCATTATTCAGCAAATAGGCAAGACCACGGTTTTGATACGCCAGAAGACTCTGCGGATTGATCTCGATGGCCACCGTGTAGTCATCAATGGCTTCTTGATGGCGGTTTTGTGTGTACCGGTCATTGCCGCGGTTGAGATAAGCTGCGGAAATTTTGCGGGGATATTTTTGAATCACGTATGTCCAGAGTGTTTCACTGTTGTTCCAGACCGGGATATATTTCATTGTCACAACGCTGAAGATAACCAGGACAGCGACTGCTATGAGGGCTAGAGGGCGACGCCAGGCATTTTTTTGCTCCGCTAATTTCTGCAAGCTGAAGGTGACGGCAAAGGCAAGTCCGACATAGGCCATGTAGATGTAACGATCATTAAGATAGGCCGAATCGTTGGCCAGGAAAGGCATCAGAAGAAAAACGGTATTGAACGTAAAGAAAAGCAACCCGAAGGTAATGAATTTGTATTTTCTCCAGACGGAAACAGCCCAGGCAAAAATCAGGACGGCCGTCACCGCACCCACCCAGTGACCTGTATGAAGAACATCCGGAACAGGATACAGCGTGGATGTCACATAGGGAATGAAAAATTTCAGAATATAGATCACGTAGGCATAACCTGCCAGGACAAGCTGTTCGAAGAAATTAAAAGCATTGACAATGGCCTTGCTGTCGATGGTTTTATAAACGTTTTGAAAGAAAAAGGTTGTCCCCAGCAGGCCGATGAACAGCGCAAAAACGAAGAATGTTAATTTTTCCGTCATCGCTTTCCGGTCAATTTTTCTGTCGAAATACCAGTCAAGCAGAACCAGCGAGAAAGGAAGTGCCACTGCCTGTCCTTTGGAAAAGAGCGACAAAACAAATAACAAAAAGGTTAACAGAAAATATCCTGTCTTGCCGGAAGCAAGATACCGAATGTAAGCCAATAAAGCCGACAAATAAAAAAAACCGTAGAGAACATCTTTGCGTTCGGTAATCCATGCCACGGATTCCACACGCATCGGATGAAGACCGAAAAGCAAGGCACCAAAGCCGCTCCACCAGATGGAGATGCCCATCCGTCGGAAAAAAAGCAGAACAAGCGCCGTACAGAGAAGATGGAGAATGAGATTGTCGAGGTGATAAAGAAAAGGCCGGTCTCCCGCGAGTTTCCATTCCAGCGCGAAAGATGCAATGACCAGAGGGTTATAGGTGTTGTAGGCGGCGGGCTTGGTAAAAATATCTTTCAGGTTCGGTTCTTTGACCAATGGATTTTCATAAATTAATAAGTTGTCGTCCCAGTTGGTCCAGCCCAGTTTCAAACTGCCGGCAAATACAGCGGCGACCAGAATAATCACCAGAGCAAAAATCAGGCAACCATGCCTTTCCCGAAAAAATGTATTGTTCTGCGGAACAAATAAGTCGTTTTTCACGAGCAGAGTATATGAAGAAGTATCCCGCATGTCAATGAAATACGGGCCCATTTTTGTGTTTCAGAAAATCTGTGTTAGTCTTGTCCGGCATGTGCCTCTCTTACTACGTGTAAGGGCAGAAATCAGCATTTTTTAGCTGAAACATCATGAATAAAAAGAGAAAACACGAACAAGACGCATGATTGAGCACAGTAAACCAATTCTAAAAATTTCACCATTGAATGATTTTTTTTCATTAAATAAGATGAAAATCACTTTTTTTGTCTTCCATCCTTAACGCCCTTACGACATCAACAACCCGCGTTGGTATATTATTGTAAGAACGATGATATATGTAACTTATCGTTTTCTTTGACAGGGTGCCATAATAGATAAGTTTTGTTATCGTGGATGGAATTTTACAATTCATGAGTTTTTTTCTTTCAATTAACCAGAAAAGAATTTTATCAGGAATTTTTATGAGATAAATCAAGGCAATGAGGTTATTGACAACAGAACTTTTGTAGTTGAAAAAAGAGCCCCCCGGAGCATCCCCATTCATATGTTCTGCGATCTTGGTGCCGGGGTAAGATATTAAAGCGTTCAGATTTAGTATGAAAGGACGCTTTATTTGCGAAAGCAAGCGTACCGTTTGAATTGTGTCTCCGATAGTTTCCCGGTATCCATCAAGAATAATATCCACACCCAGAGGAGCAACACGTCCCTTATGTTTGGCGAACATTTCCGATACATGTATGATTTCCGCATTGCTTTGCTTGCGATGATAAATGTCGAGCATCTTTCGGCTGCCTGTCTGGACTCCAATTTGTCCATAAACCATGCCGGCATTGATCAGTTGATCTACATGGTGAGGTTGCGTCAAGCGGGGTATCAAACCGACAACATTAAAAGGTAATCCTATTTCCTTTGGATAACGTTTAATAAATTCTTCAAAATCATCCTCACCCATCGAAAGAAAAGAGTCATCCATAAAGTGGACATTATAAAATTGATAATGCCCGGCAGCCGCCTGTATTTCCCTGAGTGTATAATCAATGGAATGTTTGCGAATTCTGGCATATCCCTTGTTGACTTTTTTCAGCGCATAATTGCAGCAATAGGAACAACTATTAGGGCAGCCCTGTGAAATCATTGTGCTATATGCGTAGTCGAGATACTTATGATAACCTTGCCTGTCCAGATTGATGATGGTATTTTTATTTGTACGGACGAAAAACGCATTCCCGTCATAGAGCGGGAAAGGAAGGGTGTCCAAATCCGTACACATTTCACTCGATCCATTTTCAATAAAGGTGCCGCCGGATTCTTTTGCCCATATGCCTGGCGGCAATTTCGCAAAATCTGCCCAATGATTGCTTGAAAGATGCTTCAAAAGGCCGACCAGCGAATAATATCCCTCGCCAACACAAACAAAATCAGCGTAGGCAAGGCAATCGTGCGGTTTTAAGGTAGGATGAATACCTCCCCATATTATTTTCTTATCCGGATAGGATTTTTTTATTGCTTTTGTCAGGGCAATGCTCTGGTTAATCCCGTCTGAAAAAAGAGATATCCCGATGACGTCATATGGTGCGATAAAAGAAACAACGCGATTAATCAAATGGTCGGAAATTTTTCCCGCGGATTGCGGATGAAGACGTCTTTTCCGCGAATCAGAAAGACGCAGACACAAAATATCGGTCTGAAAACCCTGCTGCCGTACATATGAAGCCAGGCAACGAACACCATAGGCCGCTACGTCGGCTAGGGTTATTAACAATAATGAAGGCTGTTCCCCGATCGCCATTAGAAAAATTATTCTCTTGCTCTGTAAATAATGGTTATGAATTTACTGCATAAATAACATTTTGATGTCAAGCTTTTCCTGAAGGTTTGCTTCGTATGGATTTCCAAAGATAGTTTATTTAGGTGGAATATTTTTATCAAGACAGGTCACGCCTTCTGACGGTGCATCCCCGGCAGAGCTCTGATCAGGGTTAAAAAAGCATAGTAGGGAAGCACCATGAATTTGGGATGATGCAGGGCAAGACTGATGATTCTTTGATGATTAAAATAAAATTCCCGGTAAGCGCGTCGAAAAGTATTGTGCAGCTCCTGATCCGACATTGCCGAGAGATTATAAGAATTATTGTAATAATTCATACAAAGCGGATCAAGGATGTCATCGTTATTTTTCATAATATCCGCGGCCATTCCTGCCAGTTCGGTTCCGGGAAACGGTATGACACGGAAAAAAATTGCCCGATGTAGGGGAGAATTGACTGCATAGTTGACAGTGGAAGATGCCTCTTCATAGGTTTCTGTCGGAAACCCAATCATAAAAAAGCCGATTGAATAAATGCCTGCCTGGACGGAAGCGCTGATCGCGCTTTTTGCTTTTTCCAAGTTGAGATTCTTGCGAATCATTTTCTGAAGGCGCGGGCTGGCTGTCTCCAAGGCAAACGCAACCGACACGGTTCCCGCCTGTTTAAAAAGCTCTATATCCTGTAGCTCAAGCAGGTCCGCTCTGAGTCCGTTTGGAAAATGCAGTTGGACATCCTGAAAATTATCCCTGATAGTTTTCAGGATATGAATCATTCTTTCACGATCGAGATTGAAACAGTCGTCAAGAATTTCAAATTCTCTGAATCCGTGGTTAATATACAGTTCCTGAATTTCAGCAAGAACGGACTGCGCCGACCTTTTTCTGAATACTTTGCCCATGGTTAGGTGGCAGTATGCACACCTAAAAGGACAACCGCGTGAAGTGATGATAGCCATATAAGGCCTGCAACCGACAGCAGCGCTGGAATGCATTTTCGCGTATAGTTTATGATCCAGTAACTCCCACGCGGGGAAAGGAAGATGATTCAGCTCGTCTTCGGTCAAGTGCCGTCCTGCATTGAGCTTGATATGACCCTGCATCATTAACGCCGTTCCTGCAATTGAATCCGTAGGAAGACCGTTATGGATAGCGTCTATCAATTCGGGAAACACAAAATCTCCTTCGCCCATTACGACAAAGTCCGCTCCTAATTTCTCAATTGATTTTTCAGGATTGGCTGACGGCCAGGGACCGCCAAGAATCACCGGAACACGGGGAAGGATTTTCCGGATCATCTCCATAATTTTTTTTGTCTGTTCGACTTCCGTAATAATGATACTGATACCGATAAAGTCAGGTCGCCATTCTTTAAGAATACGATGAAGCACGTGGAAATCCTTATGGTCTTCAGCGCAATCGTGAATCCTGGCCTCATGACCGGCTTTTTTCAGAACAGCGCCGATATACATCAATCCCAGCGGCTGGGTGATGAATGGAAACTCCAAGCCTATAAATCTCGGTTTGATAAGAAGTACTTTTGACATCTGAATTTCAAATCCTTAAAGATCGCTTTCACGTCATATCTTTCTTAGGGATGATGTGTCCCTGTTTTTTTTCTAAGGAAAAGATGCATTTGTTCTCTCTGGGTGGCAAAATCATCGATCAACAGGTTCGTTTCCCGCCAGCAACCTAACAGGCAGCCATCGCATCCTTTCCGCATACGTCTGACACTTTCCTGATATCCTGCGCTCCGGAATATTTTCAGGAAATCTGATTGAATATTGCATAAAGGCGGAAAGATATCGCAAGGCGCCACGCCCCCGTCGGGATAAACAACAAAAAATCTTTCTCCGGCCCGACAATTCCACGCATAATGACCCGTCCGGAAATAATCCTGAGAAGCTCTCAGAAATTTTTGAGAATTGATAATTCTGTATCCTTCTTTCTTCATTTTCAAAAGTTCCGCATAAACCTTCTCGATGACGGACAGGTCCTCATTGGAACAAAGCATTTCGTGCTGATATCCATAACAAAAACCCTCACTACTTTTGTCCGCCTGAAGATGGACGGGAACAAGAGACGCATAAGCTCCTTTGGAATGCACAAACCGGACAAGATCAGGCAGCTCGGCAATATTGATCCTTGATACGGCGGTATTCACCACGATAAAGCCTTTCATGTATTCAGCGAAAATATCCAAGGATTCTTTGACTTTTCGAACAAGATCCCTGGATCCACAAATCCAGTCAAATTTGTTCTTATCCAATGTATCCAGTGAAATGGTGATATTTTCCAAACCCGCTCTGGCAAGACGTTTGATTTTTTCTTTGGTGACAAGCGTGCCATTGGTTTGAAGCCTCATGGTAAATCCATATTCATCAAATAAGGATACGATATCAGATATGTCCGGACGGAGAAGGGGCTCGCCTCCGGTCAACACGATATTTTGTACCTTGAGCGCCTTCAAAACTTTTGCACATTGTTCAATTTTCTCCAGGGACATTTCTTCTGATTTTCTTTTCCATATGTTGCACATTCGACACCGGAGATTGCATCTCTCTGTGACATAAAAGTGAAGATAGAATGGCGCTGAGAAGTATTTAGAGCGGATGAGCCCAAGTGCTGTGTCTATCGCAGTCTTCATGATTAGGATTATCCCCTGGGTTTTCTTAAAAATTCACTTTCTTGCACCATCATTTCATCTGCTTTGATGGGTGCTCTTTCTTTATAACAAAAAAATAATTTTATTGATGATGATTATCATTCCCATGATCCGGCAATACTCTCTGATCATCAAAAGGTTGAACGGGCGCGTAAATAAACAAATAATCTCCGCCCACCCAGGGTATTTCAATCGGCCACTGCTTTCTGAATATTTCCTGATAACCGGGAAAATCCATGACCCGGTCGACCAGGATTACCGCTTTCTTGCTGTCTATCAATACCGCCTGTCTGTACGTATCATCCAACCACGAGAAATGTGTCGGCGAACGCTGAATGTGACGGAGGCTGTTGTTTACAAAGGATGCATAATCCCATGAATAGTTCAGGATATAACAGGAATCCTTATAGGGTTCCAGCGCGTCAAATACGTCCTGATAAAAATCAATACATTCCTTTGTCATCATTTTACCTTTGAAGACGGGGGTCGTTTCATTTCTGATTCCGCTGTGCAGCAGGAAATCGACACTCCACGGATAATAAGCGGATGACGTTCTGGTAAAAAACAGGGTACCGGATAAAAACAGAAACAGCACGATGCTCAAAGACGCCATAAAATATTTCAACGGTTTTGCGGCTTTGACAAAAATATTGTAAAAAACAAACACGCATAATCCGACACCCAGAGACGCGCCGTTAATCAGCCGGAATGTTTCATAAACGTGCACCGAATTTAAATATCCGAAAATCACGACCAGACACAGAAACAGGATGGTGTCATTGGCGTATGCTGACTTTTGATTTTTACCGGATAATTTCCGCATCACTTCCCGGATGATGATGAAAAGACAGACGAACAAAATCAGGGTGAAGAGTTTTCCGCGGAAGTCGGAAGCCAGGGTCCTTAGAACCTGAAACACAGAACCCAGAAAAACAAGATACGTATTCGCATGACCGACTTTCCCCATGACATGAATCATCATGTTATTCTGATGGAGAAAATCATCCAGCGCGGCATGGGCGGCAAGATAGCTGAAAAATAAGACAAAGGGGATGAGCAAACCGGCACTCAACCACCCTGTCTTTTTGAGCATTGACGTTTTTCTCTCCCCGGCGGCAAAATAATCCCGGCCGAGCATCAGGATGAATGGCGGCAGAATCGCGATAACCGATGACAGCCGGCATAAGATGGATGCCGCCAGAAACAAACCGGCTAAAAAAGCATCATAATTGTTTTGTGAAGAGCGAAGAAAGAAAATTAGCGCCAGCAACTGGAAAGGATAGGTAAAATAATTGGGAGCGGGATAAATAATATAAGGATGAATTAAAAAAATCAGGAGCACGGAAACAAAGGCAAGACTCTTCTTCATAAATTTGAGGAAAACAAGATAGGACAGAAGCAGGGTAAAAGAGTAAAACAAACCCGTCATGATTCCGATGCTCAATAATCTTTCACCAAATATGACAAGGGAAAAACTCTGAATCAGTGAAGAAAGATATCCATAGGGGATTAGGGTATCGGCATGCGGCACCGCCCCTTTGAACAAATCCCGAGCGGGAACATAATACCAGGCCCAATGCGCGTAGTCATTATTCACAATAGACTCTATCCAACTGCAGCCAAAGCTTGCCAGGCAGACAACGATGACCAGCAAGTCATAAACGTTGAACTTACCAAAAAAGGAATCCGTCTGCGTCGGATATCCGGACGGACCTTCATTGTTGGCTAATGATTTTCGCAATTTCATAAATTTATTTTTTCGCCGTTTCCATACTTCCGAAACAGCCTTTCGTTCCCGGCTCGTGCAGAAAGCGCCTGAATATTATTTTTTGCTGCAATCTACAGGATTGTACCCGTTCAGCGCAACATCTTTTTCTCATGGCGCATCGCCCCCGCAGCGTAGAGATGAACAACGATGATGAAAAAAGCTGTTGACTATTACACTAACGGACGTTATCAATCCATCACCTGATCGAAAGAACCGTTTTGATTGATCAAAGGACAGGCCACCATTTTCACAACGCGCCAACGGGGGCTGCCTGTCTGATACGGGGTCAGCACGCTCAAAACCAAGAGGGATAATGAAAATCGGAATATACAATGTCATGCCTGAACTCCGCATCAACAAGGACTGCATGGGCGGGTTTGGCCTGGGCTTTGGCGATCATCTTCATCTGTTTGGTAAAATCATCGGGGTTTTCAAGCGGAAAAATGTTTACATTCCCGATCTGGACCTCGGGTACCTGGCCGCCATACACCGCGACCGGGGAGACGAGGTGGAATACACCGAAACGGCAAACGGATCATACGACAAAGTTTATATCCATGCCTCGCTGCAGGGACATTTTGACGAACTGAAAGCGGCGGATCAATTGCGCGCCCGGGGTATTCAGGTCTGCCTGATCGGATTTTTACCGAAATTTCTGCCGCATCTTTTTTCAGGATACGAAACGCTCACGGACAAAATATGGCCGGATAAGTTTCCGGCGTGGGAATATTGGCCGATGGAGCGTTTCTCGTATTATCCGTCCATCAAGAGAAAACCGGTTGTTCCCGTCCTTTCGTCCACCGGCTGCAAATACAACTGTTCCTACTGCCCCTATTTGGCCTGTTACGGAGAATGGGAAGCGCGTCCGCCGGAAAATGTTCTGGCGGAAATCAACTACATGGTCAAGCGCTTCGGTGTGAAGGGAATCATTTTCCGTGACCCGCTTTTTACCGCCGATAGAAACCGTGTGGAGGAAATCTGCCGTGGCATCCAAGGTGTGGACTGGGCCTGTGAAACCAGACTGGAAAATCTCGACGAACCCTTGATCGACATGATGGGAGAAAGCGGCTGCCGGGCGATTCACTTTGGAATAGAAAGCGAAAGCGACGAGGTTCTAACACTGGTCAACCGGTCGAATACGATTTTTGAGAGGCAGAAGCACATGGTGGATTACTGTGATCAGCGCAACATCAAGGTGAATTGTTTCTTCGTCTTCGGCCTGCCGGGTGAAACGGAAGCAACAGCGGAAGATACCATCCGGAAGGCCATCCGGCTGAATCCGAATGTGGCGGAATTTTTTGTCGCCCAGCCGTATCCCGGAACCAGACTTTACAAACAGGTTGAGGATAAACTGTTCGATCTTCCGGTAACTTCCTACGATGGCTTTACCGAACTCTTCGAGCATCCCAATTTTCCTCGGGGGCGGCGCGAACAAATCTGCACGGACGCCTATCGCCGTTTTTATTTCCGGCCGCAATATATCCGGTCATTTCTGAGGAGAAACATCCGGTGAAGGTTCTGCTCATTAATCCTCCCTACGTCCGCGATATGTACGCAAACTCGAAGCTGAGTCAGTCAACATGGAACAACCCGCCTCTGGCCCCTGCCGCGCTGGCCGCCACCCTCCGGGAAAAACACGACGTCCGGATTCTGGATCTCAATGTGGAAAATGAACCGATGCCATCGCTTCAAAAAATGCTGGCGGATTTTCATCCCGACTACGCCGGCATCACCTTCACCACTCCGAGTTTTTTCCGAATGAAAGAAATCGCCGCCGCGATAAAAAAGTTTGACGGGCAAATCGTTATCATCGGGGGAGGTGCTCACGCCTCTTCACTCCCGGAGGAAACCCTTGCGCAGACGAAACTTGACATCGTTGTTCGCGGCGAGGGAGAAAACATACTCCCGAAAATTGTTGCCGGCGACGATCTCGCGGCGATACCGGGCATCACCTTTAAAGCACAGGGCGGTATCCATGCCAACCCGCCGGCGACCTTGATACAGGATATCGACCTTCTTCCCTTCCCCGCGTGGGATCTCTACGATCTTTCCCGGTATCCCAACGCCCGCATGGTCAGCCGATACAACCCTGCCGGTTTTTTTGAAACCAGCCGCGGCTGCGTTTACAACTGCGTGTACTGTAACAAGACGGTTTTCGGCAAAACATTCCGGGCAAAGTCCCCGCGCCGCGTTGTGGACGAGATGAAGTTTATGCTGGCGTCAGGCTTCCGGGAAATCCACGTGATTGATGACGGATTTTCAACCGATATGAAGCGCGCCAAAGCCGTCTGCGATCTAATCCTTTCCGAAAAGCTTGCCGTCACCTGGAATCTTCAGAACGGATTGAGAGTGGACCGGGTCGACGAGGAATTAATCAGGAAGCTCAGCGAGGCCGGATGTTACCGGGTAACGTTCGGAATCGAATCGGGCAATGAACAGATTCTGAAGAATATCAGAAAGGACATCACGCTGGAAATGGCCCGGAATGCCGTCGGCTGGGCAAAAAAATACGGCATGGAGGTCTTCGGCTATTTTATGCTCGCCCTGCCGGGCGAAACGGTTCAAACCATGCAGGACACCATCGATCTGTCCCGGGATCTCGACTTTGACTATGCGAAATTCACCATCATGATTCCCCTGCCGGCAACGGAAATTTACAACGCCTGGAAAAAAGAGGGCTTCCTCAAAGACATCAACTGGGATCATTTTCATTTTCACACGCAGGCCGGTGACTGTTACACACACCCCACGCTGGACTGGGAAACCATCCACCGCTATTATACAAAGTCATTCCGGTCTTTTTATCTGAGACCTTCTTTTATTGCCAAAAGAGCGCTAAAAGGCATACGCAACGGTGATATCTTCAGTGATATTTATCACTTCGTTAAAACCAAATGGTAGCGACATGAATTTTGTTTTTATTAATCCACCCCGAAAAATTGCCGCGAATAATATCTGGAGCATCATCAACTCAGATCATCCTCCGCTCGGCATAGCGTTATTATCCGCCATTTGGGATGCACAGGGCCACACGTCGCAAATTATTGATGCGGCGGCGTTAAGACTCCGTGTTCCGGAAATTATTTCAAGAATAAATCCCGCCGCGGATTATATCGGTCTGACCGCGACAACACCGGAAATTTCCAGCGCAACCGCGATTGCCCGCGGCATTCGTGAAAAATTTCCCGATATCCCGATCGTCATGGGCGGCGTTCACCCGACGGTTTTCCATGAAGATCTTGTACGGGACAAAATTTGCGACATGGTTGTGCGCAATGAAGGTGAGGTCTTTGTCACCGAACTGGCTAAAGGCACACCGCTGCACCTTATCCCCAACCTGACCTGGCGGAACCAACGGGGCGACATCATCATCAATCCTGACGCCGAAACATACGTGAACCTGGATCATTTACCTTTCCCCGCTTATGAAAAACTGCCCATGCATTTGTATCATTCCACGCCCGGCGCGGCGCGGCGTGAGCCATCCATCGGTATGGTCACAACGCGTGGCTGTCCCGGCCATTGCACATTCTGCTTTTCGGGAATGTTCGGATCGCATGTCAGATTTATGTCGCCGTCACGCGTTATTGAACATATTGAACTGCTTCAGAAAAAATACGGCATCCGGGAAATTTCCTTTTATGATGACACCTTCACCGCGAATCAAAAAAATGTCACCGAATTGTGCCGGTTGATCCTGGAGAAAAAAATCAGGCTCAGTTGGTCATGTTTTGCCCGCGTGGATAGCGTCACCCCGGACTTGCTGCTGTTGATGAAGCAAGCGGGTTGCCATCAAATCATGTACGGCTTTGAAACACCGGACGAAACCATTTTAAAAAACATCGACAAGCGCGTCACCCTGGAGCAGTTTCAGAACGCCATCACCTGGACCAGGGCGGCAAAGATTAACATTCGCGGGGCTTTTATGCTGGGCAATCCGGGAGAAACTAAAGCCAACATGCAAAGGACCATAGATTACGCGAAAAACGCCGACATTCAACTGGCCGTCTTCAACATCACCACGCCCTATCCCGGAACGACCATGTACAGGGACTTTCAGGAAAAAAAATCCCTGCTGCATCAAAACTGGGATCTCTATAATCTGGGGGAGCCGATATTGAAACTGGATACGGTATCCGATCAGGTCGTCAAAAAATATTATTATAAAAGCTACCGTGAATTTTATCTGCGTCCGTCTTTCATGCTGAGATTTATTTTCTCCATACGCACTCTTTCTGAATTTTCAATCTACGCGACAGCGGCATTCAGAATCCTCGTCACGCTCTGCCGGAGAATGAAGCAATAAGTCATGGCGACGTGGTCGTGGATTGCGTCCTGAAAACTTAGCTTTACACAACCATTTTCTCTATTTTTTCTTTTTTCAGAAACGCTGTGATGACCGCCAGGAAAGAGGCCGTGACCTGCATGATCAAAGGATAAGACGGAATTAAATGACGATCCATATCGTCGAGACCGGCCAGCCATATGGAAAAAAATTGTCCCAGGATAAACAGGAGACAAAATCCCTGCACCCACGCAATCTGACCGTATCTGAAAAACACAAATATGATAACGGCCGTTTGCAGAAAAAAAAGAATAAACAAAGTGCCGTACGCGCCGACAACAATATCAAATAAGCGTTGAGTCATGTACCGGACATAAACCGTTGTCCAGCGGGATTGATGGATGAACCGTTTTATTCTCTCCGGCGCAAAATTCTCCGTATCGGGAAAATTCAGGCAGAAAAGCATATCTTTCGTCGGCGGCAGATATTGAGGAAATCTTTTGTTATAATTTTGATATCTGTCAGTGAAGTCATTATTGATGGTGAAAGGAACCGTGTAATAATCCAGGTGTCTTTTCGCGTCGATAATCGCGATCAATTCCGGATCACCGCCATCCCGGTAGGCTCCGCTGTAACTGATATGAAACAGCGTGTTGTTCAGGGCGATGTTGCTCAAAACAAACTGGCCGTTGTGTTTTTTGTTCATCTCGCAGTAACCCAGCACGCCGGCTGACGAAACAAGCAAGCCGACAAGCCCCCAGTACACAATCTTTTTTTCTTCACGCACAACCACGAGACGGAGCACAAAAAAAAGAAAGACAACAAAGATAAGCATCAAATACGTCGGTTTCAGCATGATTAAAAAAAACGGTAAAATACCGAGAGACAGCGCCTTCATCTTCCCGGGCTTTTCCAGATATTTTACCAGGATCCACAGCAATAAAATCGAACCGGCAAAGCAGAGAAACTCGGGATTCAGATGAACATTCTGGATGAGCACCGGATGCCACAACCCGTAAAAAAGAGTCGCGATGACAGCAATAGATTTATCTTTGATGACGCTTTGGGAAACGAAATAAAAAGGTATGATGGAAAGAAACGATATGACCTGCTGAAACACAATCAGATGCGAAACAAGATTTTCTCCTGAAGCATATTGAAAAAATTTTATGATGTAAGGATACAGGGGGGTACGGTACAAATCGACAATGCCTTTGCAGATATCCACAAAAACAAAATACGAGACGCTGTCCGAATTGTACAGAACCATTCCCGGATGTAAATAACCGAAGTAAAAAAACCGGTACAAAAGGCAGATGACCAATATCCCGGTGAGAAGCAAGTAATCGGAAAACTGATTGATTTTATTATTTAACCAATGATTATTCTGCATAAAATGTCTATCTTGTGATGATAGTGACTATCCATTTTTTCAGCAATTATTGCAATTATTTTTTTCCTTTTCAGCCTTCGGTCTCAACATCGTTAACCTGCCTGCCTTTAAAACATTGACAGCAAAAAATTATTCCCTTATGCTCTGCCCGTAAAAATTATCAGTTAAGGAGAACCATATGCCGGAACGTTTAAATGGGAAAAGCGCGATTATCACGGGAGCGTCCAATGGTATTGGCCGTGCTACCGCGATTCTTTTTGCCCGCGAAGGCGCTAATCTTGTTTTGGCCGATGTCAATGAATCAGGGCTTCAGCAGGTAGCGGAAGAAATTAAAGATATGGGCGGCAATGTTATCATCCGCAAAACAGATGTTTCATCCGAAGTTGAAATCAAGGCACTGATTCAACTCGCCGTGGAGAAATTCACTCATATCGATATTCTGGTCAATAATGCCGGCATCGGCGGCGGACTGGACGCTCTGGAAAATCAAACAGCCGAAGAATGGCACAGGGTTTACGACATCAACGTCATGGGTCCGGTTTACGCCACCAAGCATATCATTTCGCACATGAAGGAACGACGCAAAGGCTCCATCATTAACATCGCTTCCATTGCCGGTCTGCTCTCGGGCGCGGGCGGCAATGCCTACAGCGCCAGTAAGGCCGCTTTAATTAACTTCACCAAAACCGCAGCCTGCGAAGTGGGTTCCTTCAACGTCCGGATCAACGCCATCTGTCCCGGGCTGATTGAAACCGCCATGACACAGCCATTCTTTGACTGGGCGCGCAGCACGGGCAAGGAAAATCAGATCGGTAAATATTGCGAATTGAAACGTGCCGCCGCGCCTGAAGAAGTCGCCTGGGCAATTCTGTTTCTGGCAACGGATGAGGCGAGTTACATGACCGGCCAGGCCATCCCCGTGGATGGCGGCATCACCGCTTCGATGAGCGTTCCGGGAAGGAAGATTTGAAATAAATTTATAAAGATATTGACTTAAGGAGGCCTTTTCAGTATGTAAAATGATTATTATGAAAAATAAATTGATCATTCTTCTCATTTTGACCCCATTTTTTATACTCAACCCGCTAATACCGCTGTCACAGGCCCAGCAAAAGCAAGATTCATCAAAAGCGCCATCTGAGATTAATCAATCCCCGGCGCCTCTTGTTAACAGCATCACCAAGGCCGCATACCATGCCGGTGTCCGTACCTGTACCAACCGGATTAATCAGGTATTCAATTTCCTCACCGCCGGAACTCAGAATTTCAACTATTATTTATTCTTTCCACCAAAGAATCCCGACCAGCAGATGACTTCCGTCTCGATGGAAATTCCTTTAAAAAATGCTCCCGCGGCTTACGCCACCGCGAGTTTTGCCCCGGACCAGTCCGGCGGCTGCACGGGAATGTATGAGACTGTCGTTTACTGGCAGAAGAGTTGCAATGAAGTAGCCAATAAAAATTTTGGATCGTTTAAAAAGGCCGGCGTCTTATCAAAAGATATTTACGTAAGGGACGGCGGCGAATCGGTAAAGATCTTTCTGATGCCGGCAGGAAAAGGCTGTGTCACCATCAAAAAGGAAATTGTGAGATAATCTCTAATCAGAATATTTTAAGGAGGTTAAAAATGAGGCGAAAGTGGACTTTCAAGAGTCAGAAGCAGTTTTATGGGTATGCTGTGGTACTGTTTGCAATATTCTACGCATTCAGCACAATGATTAACATCGCGACTGCGGCAACGGGAGACATATTGATATCTGACGGTTCTACTGCGCCAGCTGGTGCTTCGAATTCCATTGTCAGCATAGACCCTGGCGGAAATGTTATCGGCCTTAATAATATTAGAGTTGGCGGTACCGCCAATATCATTGGAAACGCTATTATTAACGGAAATCTTAATATGACTAATGGAGATATTAATAACATTCGTGATCTCGAAGTACAACGAAATACTACTCTGGGTAATAATGTGACCGCTGACATGACGACCATCAACAGTATGCTGACCGTTAACGGCGCAGCTACTTTTATAAGCGGAGCCAATATTTCCGGTGGACTGCTAACCGATACACTTGGTGTTAGTGGCGGAGGTAATATTACCGGAGGGCTCACCACTGATTCGCTAACCGTTAACGGCGTGGCCAACTTATACGGTCCCGGCGTTTGGGGAGATTCTACCGGCACGGGTATACAAGCATATTCATCCAGTGGCACTGATGCTACAGGATTAGGGCTGACTCCCACCTCTTCATATTTCGGCTATATGGATTCCGCTACTAACACGATGTCCGGCCTTACAACCATTTCCAGCCTTGTTGGAGTTGGTTCCATTAACACAGACACGGGAACAGGCAGTGGCCTTATCGCCAATCAACCCGGTGTGATGTTATTTTCGAATATGTCAGAAACGGGTGGCAATGCAGCGACACTAAGTCTGGAAAGCGGCAGTAATGCCACTATCCACTATTACAATGATACAACAAAGACGGAATATGGTCTACTCGCCACCGGGAGCAACGTAGGGGTTGGTTATATGGGCGGAGATGGCATCAATCATGGAATCATAATAGATGGTGCAGTAAATATAATCACGCTAACAGAAGCAACAACAGTCAGCAATACGCTGAATGTTACAGGATTAGCTACGCTGAGCGGCGGTGCAAACGTGACGGGCGGTTTAGCCACCGACACGTTCGTTACAACAGACAATGTCAATGTCGGCGCTAACCTTGATGTTACCAACAATGCAACCGTGGGCGGCAGCCTTGATGTTACGGGTGAGACAAGTTTGCATGCCAGACTGCTGATGAATGGCAACAACATCAACATGGGCGGCGGAAACATCAACACCATCGGCGGCAATGTCAATTTAGGTGGTGGTAATATCAACATGGGCGGCGGCAATATCAATGGAGTGAATAACCTTAACGTTGACGGAATTACCCGATTAAACAATAATCTGATCGTGGATAGCAATGGTGATGCGGTCGGCGGCAACATATTCCGCGTCAATGATGACAGGATTAGAGCCATTTCCGGTGATTCGGAGTTAATGCTCGAAGACGGTGCCACATCCCTAGCAGGCAATACCATCTTAATCACCGGCGCAACAAGCTCCGTTATTAACGGCGGTTCCAGCAGCTTAACGCTGGACAATAACGGTGCGGCTATAATCGGCAACACCAGTATTACCGGCACGCTACAAACTACCGGTCTGGCAACTCTTGATTCTCTCGATGTTACCAACAATGCAACCGTGGGCGGAAACCTGGCTGTAACCGGCGCAACTACTTTAGACAGCACACTTGAGGTCAATGGTAATACGACTTTAAATAATAATCTTTTTGTTGATAGCAATGGAGCGGCTCCCGGCGGCAGCAGACTGATTGTCAACGACAATAAAGTGAGAGCAAGATCAGGTTCAGCGATATTAGATCTAAATAGCGGTGTCGCATCGTTGAGCGGCGGCACTAGTAATATAACGGTTGATAATAATGGAGTGGGTATAAACGGCCCAACCACCATCAACAATACACTGAATGTTACGGGAGCAGCTACGTTGGGTGGAACACTCGCTGTCACCGGGACAACAACAACCAACGGCATTTCCAATACGGGTAACATCACCACGGATACTCTTACCGTTAACAGCAACGCAACCGTGGACGGCAACCTTGATGTTGCCGGCACACTATCCGCAACAAAGCTTGTAGTCAGCGACCTTACTGCCGGAACAATTACCACCACCGGTGATGTATCTGTAGGCGGAAAGATGAATGTCACGGGCGCGACAACAACCAATGGCATTTCTAACACGGGCAACATTGCCACTAACACGCTTTCCACTTCAGGCAATGCTACCGTCGGCGGAAATCTTAACGTTGCAGGCAGTGAATCTATAGCAGGCAACCTGAACGTTTCAGGAAACGAATCGATAACCGGTAACCTTACGATAACCGGCACAACAGCTGCACACGGAATTACCAATGCCGGTTCTTTAACGAGCAACAGCGGCAATGTCATTTTAAGCACCAATGCCGGCAATTCCGGTAATGCGGAACTTGCCCTTACCGATGACAATAGCGCTAGTCTGCTCTATACTAACACAGCCGGAAACACTCATGGTCTGACGGTAGGGGCAACCGGCACTGTTCTCACCGGTGGGACAACATCCACCTCCCTGACACTGAACGATTCCGGCGCCGCCTTTTCCAATGTCTCAAACGGTAAGCCGGTGCGTGTCACAGGCGTTGCCGATGGCGTCAGCAGCTATGATGCCGTCAACGTTCAACAGTTGAATAAGGCTGTAAAAACGGTCAATACGGGCATTGCGGCTGTATCAGCTCTGGCGGCAATTCCTGAAATTGTTCCCAGCAAGAAATTTGCAATTGGCGCCGGTTATGGTTATTTTGAGGATGAAAATGCCATCGCCATCGGAATGAAGGCACGAATTATGGAAACCGTTAATATTCAGGGAGGCATTGGTATGGGAGTGGGAACCAGCGACACAACCGCTTCGGCAAATGCCGGAATCTCTTTCAGTTTCTAACTTGAACCTGTAGAAAAAAATAATTTATAATATGTTTTAATGAAAAGAGAGAGGAGGCGAATTTTCGCTTCCCCTCTCTTTTATTTTTACCGTAATTTTATTGTAATAAAAAACTATCCCAGTCTTTCTTTAAGCGCGGTGAACTGTTTTTTCAGTCTCGCCGGCAGCCGATCTCCAAACTGAGCGAAGTGTTTTTCAATATCGGGAATTTCCGCCTTCCATGCATCTATATCAACCCGGAGCAATTCATGAACATCCCGCTCATCGATTTTCAGCCCTTTCATATCCAGTCCGCCCATTTTTGGCAGCAGACCGATGGGGGTCTGAACGGCTTCAGCCTTGCCGTCCACGCGCTCGCACATCCATTTTAACACACGGCTGTTCTCGCCAAAACCGGGCCAGAGCCAGCGGCCATCCGCTGTTTTTCTGAACCAGTTCACGTAGAAAATTTTAGGAGCCTTGTCGCCGAGTTTATCGCCCATATCCAGCCAGTGCTGGAAATAATCGCCCATATTGTAGCCGCAGAAAGGCTGCATTGCGAACGGATCACGTCGCAGGTTACCCACCGCACCGATGTTGGCCGCCGTGGTTTCCGATGAAGCCGTCGCACCTAGAAATACGCCATGATCAAAACTGTAGGCTTCATTCACCAGGGGCACAACACCCGCTCGACGTCCGCCGAAGACAAAGATGTCGATGGGCACGCCTTCGGGCTTTTCCCAATCCGGACAAATGACCGGACACTGGGATGCCGGCGCGGTAAAGCGCGCGTTGGCATGCGCTGCCACTTCCTTCTTTTCGGTCGGCCAGTCATGACCTTTCCAATCAATGGCATGTTTGGGTGGTTTGCCGTCCATCCCTTCCCACCAGACATCGCCATCATCGGTCAGGGCACAATTGGTGAAAATGACATTTTTCTTGATGGTCTCCATTGCCATGGGATTGGAATCGTAAGATGTACCCGGTGCCACGCCGAAAAATCCGGCTTCCGGATTGATGGCGTATAAACGTCCGTCGGAGCCGATTTTCATCCAGGCGATGTCATCGCCGACACATTCACACTTCCAGCCTTTGATGGTCGGTTGCAGCATGGCCAGATTGGTCTTGCCGCAAGCCGAAGGAAAGGCGGCGGCAATATGATATTGCTTGCCTTTGGGATTGGTCAGCCTGAGAATCAGCATGTGCTCGGCCATCCAGCCTTCGCGTTTGGCCATCGCCGAAGCGATGCGCAGCGCCAGACATTTCTTGCCTAAGAGCGCGTTGCCGCCGTAACCGGAACCGTAAGACCAGATCAGGTTCTCATTCGGGAAATGGCTGATGTATTTTTTATCAATCGGCGCACAGGGCCAGGAAACATCTTTCTGTCCTTTGTCCAGCGGTGCGCCGATGGAATGCATACAGGGGATAAAATCACCCTTGTCGCCGAGTTTTTTGAGAACTTTTTTGCCCACGCGGGTCATGATGTGCATGTTGCAGACCACGTAAGGGCTGTCGGTAATCTCGATACCGATTTTGGCAATCGGCGAATCAATCGGCCCCATGGAAAAGGGAATCACATACATCGTGCGCCCCTTCATGCATCCCTTGTAGAGCTCTTTCATTGTTTTCTTCAATTCATCAGGCTCAATCCAGTTATTGGTGGGTCCGGCATCCACCTGATCGGGATAACTGATGTAGGTGCGGTTTTCCACGCGCGCGACATCTGAAGGATCGGAGCGGAACAGGAAACTGTTTTTTCTTTTCTTCAGTTTTGTCGCCATGCCGCTTTTCACCATCTGCGCCATTAATGTGTTGTATTCCTTTTTGGAACCGTCACACCAATAGACGTTTTTTGGCGTGCACATCTGTTTGATTTCTTTTACCCAACTCAGCAGTTTTTTGTTTTTTACAGCAATGTCCATAAAATATTTTTCCTTATTTAATTAATCTGAGCGCCGGATTTTACACCGGCGTTCTATGGTTAATTATTTCCTTGACTTTTTCGCTTTTACTTTTGCCTTGGTTTTCGGTTTCGCCGCAACCTTGGCTTTGGATTTCGCCTTGGGTTTCGCCGCGGTTTTCACCTTCGCTTTCGGTTTCGGAGCGCTTTTCATCTCATCAGCCACGGCCTGAGCGGCAGCGAGACGCGCTATCGGAATACGATAGGGTGAGCAGCTTACATAATCCATCCCCACGCGGTGGCAGAACATCACACTGGAAGGTTCGCCGCCGTGTTCACCGCAGATGCCGACTTTCAGACCGGGACGCGCGCTGCGTCCTCTTTCCACGCCCATCTGAATCAACTGGCCGACACCGCTCTGATCAAGAATCTGGAAGGGATCAACAGGGATGATCTTCTTGGCCAGATAACCGGGCACAAACGCGCCGACATCGTCACGGCTGAAACCGTAAGTCATCTGGGTCAGATCGTTCGTTCCGAAACTGAAGAATTCCGCTTCTTCGGCAATCTTGTCCGCCAGCAGAGCTGCGCGCGGAATTTCAATCATGGTGCCAACCATGTACTGAATTTTCTTGAGACCGTATTTTGCCAGCACTTCGGGATAGACTTTCTTCACAATCGCTTCCTGGTTCTTAAATTCAGCCACATCACAGACAACCGGAATCATGATTTCGGGCAAAGCCTTCTTGCCTTCCTTGATCAGTTCCGCCGAGGCTTCCAAAATGGCGCGAATCTGCATTTCGCTGATTTCGGGATAGGTGATGCCCAGGCGCACGCCACGGTGCCCCATCATTGGATTGGTCTCGTGCAGTTTTTCCGCCCGGGAATTGAGATTTTCGATCGAAATACCCAGACTGTCTGCCAGGCGTTGTCTCTCGTCCGTATTTTCCGGTACAAATTCATGCAAGGGTGGATCCAGCAGACGAATGGTGACCGGCCTTCCGCCCATCGCTTCGATGGTCTTCTTGATGAATTCCTTGACAAACGGAAACAATTCATCGAGTGCCGCACGGCGCTGTTCCTCGTTATCCGAGATGATCATCTTACGCAGGTAAAACAGCGGCTGTTCGCTGTTCTCGCCGTAGAACATATGCTCGGTGCGGAACAGTCCGATGCCTTCGGCGCCAAACTGAACGGCCTTGGCGGCATCTTTCGGTGTCTCGGCATTGGTGCGGATTTTTAAACGCCGCAGAGAATCGCAGATTTTCATGAAAGCGGCAAAATTAACGTCATTTTCAGCGCCGCTGATCATCGGCAGGGCACCAATATAAGCGCGTCCCTTAGTGCCGTTGAGCGTGATGAAATCGCCTTCACGAACAGTCTTGCCGTCAACGGACATGACTTTCTGTGCGATGTCCACGTGCAGTGTACCGGCGCCAACAATACAGCACTTGCCCCAGCCGCGGGCCACCAGCGCCGCGTGCGACGTCATGCCACCGCGCGCCGTCAGAATGCCTTCGGCCGCGCGCATACCTTCCACGTCTTCAGGATTGGTTTCTTCGCGCACCAGAATGACCTTTTTACCTTCTTTCTTCCATTCCATCGCGACATCGGAGGTAAAGGCAACCTGTCCCACGGCTCCGCCGGGACCGGCCGGCAATCCCCTGACCAGAAATTCCGCCGAGGCCTCAGCTTTCGGATCCACCATCGGATGAAGCATTTCATCCAACTGTGCCGGGGTTACACGGGAGACCGCTTCGGCAGCGCTGATCATTTTCTTTTTGTACATTTCCACAGCAATACGAACTGCGGCAGGACCGTTACGCTTGCCGGTTCGCGTCTGCAACATCCAGACACGGCCTTCCTGAATGGTAAATTCCAAATCCTGCATATCCCGGAAGTGAGCTTCCAACCTGTTGCGGATACTTTTAATCTGGGCATAAGCTTTGGGCATGGCTTTTTCCAGGGAAGGATGTCCTTCAACATCGTCCGACTGACGGGTTTCTTCATTCATCGGATTGGGTGTGCGGATACCCGCGACCACGTCTTCACCCTGCGCGTTGGGCAGCCATTCGCCGTAAAACTTGTTCTCGCCGGTGGCCGGATTACGCGTAAACGCCACACCGGTGGCGGAATTGTCGCCCATGTTGCCGAAGACCATCGCCTGGACGTTGACCGCCGTGCCCCAGTCATCGGGAATCCCTTCAATGCGGCGATAAGCAACGGCGCGCTTGCCGTTCCAGCTTTTGAAAACGGCGCCGATGGCGCCCCACAACTGTTCCATAGCGTCATCAGGAAACGGCTTGCCCAGAACCTCCTGGACTTTCGCCCTGTAGATATTCGCCAGTTCGGCCAGATCATCCGCGGTAAGATCAACATCTGTTTTGGCATTGCGGCGCTGTTTCATCGCCGCCAGTTCTCTTTCCAACTGCTGACGAACGCCCATGCCTTCTTCCGGTTCAATACCTTCCGCTTTTTCCATCACGACATCCGAATACATCTGAATCAGACGGCGGTAGGAATCCCAGACGAAACGGGGATTTTTTGTTTTCTCAATCATGCCGGCAATGGTCTTTGAGGTCAGACCGATATTCAAAACCGTTTCCATCATGCCGGGCATGCTCGAACGGGCGCCGGAACGGGCGGAACACAGCAGAGGATTCTTCGGATCGCCGAATTTCATTCCCGTATCTTTTTCCATTTTCTGGACAGCCTTAATAACCTGCTCCTTTAATCCCTGTGGATAACGGCCTTTATTTTTGTAGAAAGCCGTGCAAACTTCTGTTGTTATTGTAAAACCCGGGGGAATGGGAATATTGAGATGCGCCATTTCCGCAAGCCCTACTCCCTTGCCTCCCAAAAGATTCTTGCTCTTTCCATATCCTTCCGAGAAGGAGTACACATATTTAGTCATAACGTTGCTTTTCAACCTCCTTGATTGATCCAATTTTAATGCGCTATATCGACACAAGATTATGTCCATTGTCAAGATAAAATTACACAAATGTAATTTAAGGCAATGATAAGGCAATCACGAATGAATATAATATCTTATGATATCCCGGCAGGCTAATCCATAAACCGGAAACGGATAATCTGGAAAATAGCTGATACGGCGTCTTTCCAGTTAATTTTCTTCCCTTCTTCATAGGTTCGTCCGGCATACGAAATGCCGGTTTCATAGACGCGCAAACGCCTGCCGTTGAGCCGCATGCGGGCGATTTTCGCCGTCATTTCAGGCTCAACGCCAAAACGCGGGCTTTTCAGATGCAGGCGATCGACAACCTCACGGGTGAAAACTTTGTAGCAGACCTCCATATCCGTGAGATTAAGATTGGTCAGCATATTGGACAGGGTTGTTAAAATATTGTTGGCCACCTGGTGCCAGAAATACATCACCCGGTGCGGCTCGCCGATGAAACGGCTGCCGTAAACAACCTCGGCCTTGCCATCCAGAATCGGCTGCAATAACTTCGGATAGTCGGCCGGATCGTATTCAAAATCCGCGTCCTGAATGATAACCATATCGCCGGTGACTCTGGCAAAACCATCACGTACGGCTGCGCCTTTCCCTTCATTGACCGTCTTGTTGACCAGTTGAAATTGAATTTCCGGAAACTTGCCGGGCAGTGATTGCATGACTTTCCAGGTGTTATCGCTTGAGCCGTCGTTAACCAGAATCAACTCCTTTTCCAGAGCACCGGGCAGCGGCTGATGAATGACTTTTTGGATAACATCTTCCAGATATTTCTCTTCGTTGTAAACCGGAACGACGATGGATAATTTGCCAAACTTTCTTTTTTCCATTGAGCTGACCTGAGAAATATTTTTTTAGTTTATGCCTGTATCCTATTTATTCACGGTGGATTATCTGATCCGGTACCATAACCGGGCGATCAATTCCCTAACGGCCACTGACGTTTTAGCGAGCTCCGAGGCTTGCGGCATATAACGGATAACGACGTTGTCGGACGGTGAGGCATACAGGTAATGCGCGGGCAGCGGCGTGACGTGATCAAAATACCTTTTAAATTCTTCTTCGCTTCGTTTCATATGAAAAGCGGACGTCACCAGACCGATACGCATTTTTTTGTCTTCCAGCATTTTCTTTACTTCGAGAGCGTTTTCAGCGGTATTTTCCGATTTCGCTTCAATTTTTATTTTATCTTTCGGCACCCCCAGATCCTCGGCCAGTTTCGCCATGGCCTGCGCTTCGGAAACATCCCCCTCCCCCTTGCCGGTACAGACAAAATAGCGTGCGCCGGTTTTATGATAAACCGTTGCCGCGTGAACAACGCGAAGCGTTCCGAAATCTGAGCTGAAGGTCTCTTGGATGGATTTGATTTCTTTCGTCCCGTTACCCAAAATCACCAGAGCATCCCAGCCCTTCATTAACCCGGTCGATTTAAGATGGATATAATCCTTTTCCAGATGGTAACAAAGGTAGTTGGACACCGGAGCGATACTGACTCCGTAAAGAAGAATGAGGCACAGCAATAAAATCAGGGATTCGCTTTTTTTCTTAATATTTTTATAAAAAATGAAAAAAGAGACGAGAAGCAAAACATAAATAATAAACAGCGGATCTAAAATTGCTTTGAAAACAGCCCAGATTTCATTCATCGATGTGCCTGCCTCCTGATTTTTTATTACCGATAGCCTGTCTGTTGAATTCTTGAATGACTCTGTTTTATAAAGAGATTACCGGTTATTACTAAAATCAAATACCAGTGTCAACGTCTTATTGTGAGACTCAAATTTCAAAAACGAAGTGCATTGAAATTTGTAAGCCGAACAATCCCGCGCAGCGGAGGGTTTAATAAACCGCAGCTTGCTGCGGGGTCCATACCCGTGATTAATATTGTTTTTTCTTCTATAGGTTGATCGTCTCTATTTATGCTTGACATAAACAAAATATTTCCTGTATTTCTTCGCTTAAAAAAAGGGAATCCTTATCAATTCTTTATCTTTTATATCCTGGCAGTATCCGTTTTTTTTGTTGCCGGTAATCCTTGCTTACTGGCTCCTGCCTCATCGGGGCCGTATTTGCCTGCTCATTTTGGCGAGCTATTTTTTCTACGGATCATGGGACGCACGATTTCCGGCACTGCTCTTAACGTCAACGATTGTTGATTTTCTGGGAGCGGAAGCCATCGATGGGAAAAGGCGACCGCTTGGGCAGGTTATGTTGATGTCAACGATTCCCCTGGTCTGGTTGCTCTTTTGTGCCGGAACCGGCAGGCTTCAGATTCCTCCCCATATTTTTATGGCGGCGGCAGGATTGATCATTCTTTTAACGTTCGCTCACGCATTCTTCCGGTTTTTTCAGGAAGAGACCCGGCGCAAAGCTTTTCTTATTTTCAGCATCGGGGTCAATCTGACCATTCTCGGATTTTTCAAGTATTTTAATTTTTTTGCAGATTCCACCAGGTATTTACTTAAAAATCTGGGCATTCAGGTAGGCTGGGTGCTGCCTGACATTCTTATGCCGGTTGGAATTTCATTCTTCACCTTTCAAACACTGGCTTATGTCATCGATGTTTACCGGAAACAGCAAAAATCCTGCGAAGATTTCCCGACCTATGCGGCGTACCTTTCATTTTTCCCTCAAATTCTCGCGGGACCGATCGGACGGGCGCCGCAACTGATGCCGCAATGGCAGGCAAAGAAATCGTTTGCACCGGCTTATCTGCATGATGGCACAAGGCTTATTCTTGTCGGTCTTTTCAAAAAAATATTTGTCGCGGATAGTTGCGCTCTGGTAGCCAATGCCTGCTTTGATGCCCCGGAACCCCTGGGCGCAGCGTGGTCCATCCTGGGAGCGATTGCTTTTACGTTTCAAATCTACGGCGATTTTTCCGGTTATACGGACATGGCGCGCGGCTCGGCAAAATTGTTCGGAATTGATTTGATGATCAATTTCCGTTTTCCCTATCTGGCCAAAACACCGGCGGAATTCTGGCGACGATGGCATATTTCACTCTCCACGTGGTTTCGCGATTACGTGTACATTCCACTCGGCGGCAACCGCTGTTCTGAAATCAGAATCTATTTCAACTTAATGATTACCATGCTGCTCGCCGGTCTCTGGCACGGGGCGGGAAACATGTTTATTGTGTGGGGGGCTTATTATGGATTATTACTCATTTTGTACCGGGCGATTCCTTTCCTCAATAATCTTCAAAACAAAGGCAACGTTGCCGTGATGGTGACGTTTGTTTTAACCATGTTTGGCTGGGTCATTTTCAGATCCGCCGATGGGCACAACCTCCTGCAATGGGCCACCGGATTTTTGAAAACATCCCCGGTCATGCCGTGGGAAGGTCCGGCCATATGGCTGGCCATTCATATCGCGCCGCTTTGGCTGCTGCAATTTTTAACGCGTAAAAAAGAAGATGAAAGCGAGCTCATGCATCTTGCATGGCCGGTGAGGGGATTGGTTTACCTGGTCATCTTTCTCCTCATTGTCTCAACGTCGGTACAGGATCAGGAATTTATTTATTTTCAATTTTAATGAAACTATTTACGAAATCTTTTTTATTGGTTATTGTGCTGCTGCTCATCGGTGAATTGTCCGCAAGAATTTTCTGGTCACGCAATTTTTCTGGACGATTTGAGTACGGATACAATCTGACAGCGGGGTTTGAAGAGGGAAAAGACGGCAGGATCTATCTGGTTCGTTCCGGCGGCAGACGTTTTCACCCCCAGTCTTTTGCTATGCCTAAACCGGAAGGCGTTTTTCGCGTGTTTGTGATTGGCGATTCTGTTCCCCGCGGACCCGGCATGAAAAAAGCCTATCCCTATCATCTGGAAAAAATTTTACGCGAAAAAGGAATAAGGGCTGAAGTGTTCAATCTCGGCGTTCCGGGCTATGGGGCAAGAAGATGCCAGATTGTACTGAAGCAGGTTATCCGATATCAACCTGATTTGATTATCCGGCATATCAACTGGACCAATGAATATGAAGACGAACGGGAATACCGCCGCGCTCAGGAATTTAAATCATGGCATCCGAAAAACTGGCTCATGAAAAGTGCGTTTCTGGCACGGATCAATGAAGCTCAAACCGAAAATATTTTCTGGAAACTGCTTCCGAGAGAAATCCGGATGCAAAGAGGCATCAATGATGCCGATGCGGAAATTGCCGTTTCTCAAAATGATGAAAAACGCAGGCAATGGCGAAGGTTTGTGAATGAAGAAGCTCTTGAGGATGCACAAATTATAAAAGGTGCCGGGGCTCAGGGACTCTTTATCACTCAAGCCAAGATTCGCAAAAATGAAAAAGGAGATGCCTATTTGGACGACGAAGGACTGGATTCGCTTCTCGTTTTACTGGCCCAAGAAGGCATGCAAACGCTTTCCATGAAGGAGGTGTTTATCCACGATTCAAATTTAAAAGAATCATTTTCCGACGGAAGTCATCTTCATCCTCCCGGCCATCAGAGAATGGCCGATGCGCTGGCGTTGAAATTGAATCCTTTAATCCCGAAACACAATTTAGAATAATGTTCTTCATGATTTTTTAGTGGCAATATATCCTTGATATTCACTGTGCCAAGAGGTAAAGTCAACGTCAGCGAGCTGATAGCAACAGGGAATCATAAAATGAATTCAAAAAACAAAAATGTTTTAGTTACCGGTGCCGCAGGTTTTATTGGTTATTATCTATGCAAGAGACTTCTTGATGACGGCATGAATGTTGTCGGAATTGATAACATCAACGATTATTATGACGTGAATTTGAAGCTCGCCCGTCTTGCCATTCTGCAAAAATACGGCAACTTCACTTTTCACAAAAAAGATATTGCCGACCTGCATGATATGGAAAACCTCTTTGCCAGCCACGACAAAACGGCTTTCGAAACGGTCATCAATCTGGCGGCGCAGGCCGGTGTCCGGTACTCATTAAAAAATCCTCATGCCTACATCAGAAGTAATATTGTCGGATTCACCAACATTCTGGAATGCTGTCGGCATAACCAGATCAAGCATCTTGTTTTCGCATCCTCCAGCTCCATTTACGGGATGAATGAAAAGATCCCCTTTTCGGTCATCGATAATGTTGATCATCCTGTCTCTCTGTATGCCGCTACGAAAAAAGCAAATGAACTGATGGCGCACACTTACGCGCATCTCTACGGACTGCCCTGTACCGGTCTCAGATTTTTTACCGTTTATGGCCCGTGGGGACGTCCCGATATGGCTTATTTCTCTTTCACGAAAGCCATTATGGAAGGCACTCCGATTAATGTCTTTAATTTCGGAAAAATGAAGCGCGATTTCACTTATATTGACGATATTATCGAAGGTGTGGTCCGCGTCATGGATAAAATTCCCCAGTCCAATCCGGAATGGGACAGAAAAAATCCCGATCCCGGTTCCAGTTATGCGCCCTACAAACTCTACAACATCGGCAACCACAATCCCGTAGAATTGATAAAATTTATCGAAATCCTGGAAATTAACATCGGGAAAAAGGCACAGAAAAACATGCTGCCCATGCAGCCGGGTGACGTCCCCATCACTTATGCCGACGTGGATGATTTAATGAAAGATGTTGGCTTCAAACCCTCAACACCACTGGAAGAAGGATTAAAGAAGTTCGTGGAATGGTACAAAAAGTACAACCAATGAGGGTTTACTGAGATATTTGTTCTTCGCTGCATTTTTGATCACCGTACTAACCGAAAAGAATAGAGCGTTGTTGTCCCTTTTTTCTATTTATTTAGGAAACAGGCGATAAAGATGCAATCACTATGGCACGTGGAATTTACTGAATTTTGTAATTGCCTTTAGTGCAATTCCTGCCTGTGCAGCTCTTGCTGCTACTACCACTACCACTGCTGCTGGAACCAGTACTAGTGCTATAACTGCTTCCTGTACCAGTTTGCTTCAGGCCAGGTTGGGTTATGCTTACGGACTTGCCCCCTGCTATGACCTGCGCAGTACGAGACGTGCTCGAAGGATTCTGCCTAAACATTAAGGTAAAGTAGCCGCTTCCGATCCCCGAAGTTTTGGAGGAGGGG